>Ga0105239_10000067_pt1 | contig 144967 bp, 122 predicted proteins | sample KBSC44metaG_FD_92761 | JGI IMG/M metagenome (GOLD analysis project Ga0105239, IMG submission 92761) | Corn rhizosphere microbial communities from Kellogg Biological Station, Michigan, USA - KBS C4-4 metaG | ecosystem: Host-associated > Plants > Roots > Rhizosphere > Soil | place: Michigan... | reverse complement strand
TTGCTCGGAGACGCTGACTCTCTCGTGGTACGGTCCGTATTCCTGGTTGGGGATGATGTAAGGGCCAGGATTGTTTCAGATCAGAGCTCAGCCAAGCTCCCTGGGTCAGGTGGATGCCAGGCGGGAAGTGGAATGGGGACCCGATGAGGGTGTCCGGGGGGACCACGGAGCTTGATTCAGGCCAATGGTGACGGCGAATCTACGGCAACAACTGCCCCAGTGCCCAAGCCTCTGTCCGTTTGGAGTCAGCTATCAGCGGGAGCTGCACCTAGGGCCCTAGGTAGAGGCACCCGGACCCATCACCCAGCCGTCACCCTTCCTCCCTAAACTCTAGTTAACCCACCCACCGTTTCCCGCCAGGAGGCACCCGTAACTGCTGGGAACAATACTCCGGGTAACTTAGTCGTAACTACCTAGTAACTAAATAGTGACGCACGCGGGGCTGCGCTTCGCCTTCACTCACCAGAATCACAGGCATGTTGCAACTATCTCACCATCCCACTCTTCACTGCATCCTTTTTTGTTGACCGCACTTCCCATAAATATTTCCTTCTCTACTGCTCTTTCGACTTCACAATTCTTTCCTCTCATCCTCTCATCCTGCAGCAACCATAACTTCCGTTGCAACTTTCTTCTCGCGCGACGATCACTTTTAGCTCTCGCGAGGCGATTTCTCCTTGGCTATTGTTTCTTGACCGCTCTGACCATGTATGTCTACCTCCCTTCGTTCAATGTCTGTCTCACTAACATCCGTTGCCAGATCTAACGCACTCTTGTCATTACCTCACTTCCTTTTCACCAACAATAACCATGGTCGGAACAGCTGTTCACTTCGGTGGAGGCAATATTGGCCGTGGCTTCATCGCCGAGCTTCTCCATGAGACTGGCTACAAAGTTGTCTTCGTCGATGTCGTTGATGACTTGATCGACCGCATCAATGCTACAAAGTCCTACAAGATCACCGAGGTCGGTGAAGAGGGAGAGAAGAGCAAGACAATCACCAACTATCGAGCGATCAACTCTAAATACAACATGGACGATGTCGTCGAACAGATTGCCAATGCAGACATTGTCACCTGCGCAGTTGGTCCCAATGTCCTCAAATTCATCGCCAAACCCATCGCCGATGGCATCACCGCGCGCACTGCCACCAAGCCTCTCGCAGTCATCGCCTGTGAGAACATGATTAACGCCACAGATGCTCTCAAGGCCCTCATCACCGACCCTAAGAACATGAAACCTGAAATCCTCAAAGACCTGGCTTCCAAGGCTGAGTTTGGCAACTCCGCTATTGATAGAATTGTCCCTACTCAGCCAGCTGATGCCAACCTTGATGTTGTCATCGAGTCATTCTATGAGTGGTGTGTTGAGACTACAGGTTTCAAGTCTGGTCACCCTGAAGTCAAGGGAATCCACTGGGTCGATGACCTCGAGCCGTACATTGAGCGTAAGCTCTTCACTGTCAATACCAGCCATGCCACAGCGGCATACTTCGCCTACCAGAAGGGCATCAAGACCATTCACGAAGCCCTTGCTGACAAGGAGATCAGACAAGAGGTTCACGAGGCGCTCGAGGAGACTGCGCATTTGATCAGTGGCAAACACGGAATCACCGAGGAGGAACAACAGAAATACGTCGACACCATCATCTCTCGTATCTCCAACCCTCATCTCGAGGATGTCCCAGTTCGTGTTGGTCGCGCTCCCCTCCGAAAGCTCGGACGCAAGGAACGCTTCATTGGACCTGCTGCCCAACTCGCCGAACGTGGCTATGACGTCACCGCCTTGGTTCGTGGTGTTGAGTACGCCCTCCGTTTCCAAAATGTCGAAGGTGACGACGAAAGCAAGGAACTCGCCGAAATCATGAGCACCCTGTCCGCTGATGAAGCCACCACCAAGCTGACTGGTTTGGAGAAGGACCACCCTCTCTATCCCAAGATCCTTGAGAAGGTCAAGCTTGTGCAGAGCGAGAAGAAGTAAGCCGCAATTAGCGTTGTTTTGTTTGCACAATGACCATCACGATAGGATGACTTATCTGCATGATTTATGAAGAAGATGACACCGATACACACTGGAGCCATCGCAGTCATCACAATATCACTTCTAGCTTCTTTCAATGGCCTGAGGGCATAGATAGAATTTGATGCTGGTAGCATCATGCCACATTATGGCCAACCTGGTGGGATCAGGAAATACAAAAGTCTTTTACCCAAGACACGAAAATCCAAATTCTCCCATTCACTTTAATTTCTGGACCTCCTTTCATGCCGTCCATCAGCCCAATCCCCAATATGCGTCCACCACCACCATTCCTCGTGGACAGAAGTTAATTGACTCTTCTCGTCAGTCAGTATTCGGGAGCCATTTGGGCGGGCGCCGACTCACTCAGCATCACTTCCCGAACGGCTCCCCGTAGCTAGTTCGTGCCATCATAGTTATTAGAAGGGTTGAGATTCCCCCTTAGGTCAGTGCATAAACATTCTGCCGTTCGACACCTGCAAATGCGCCTTTCCCTGTGAATCGGACGCTCCAACAACCTGTGCCGTCCCTAAAACTGTAAGCCGTGCGTGTGCCAACATTGACTATACAATCATACCCAGATATACTATTAAGTATTATTCACGCTTGTTCAAGCAACTTGCCATACAAAATGCTCATTCCGCGCGTCCCCCCCAACGAAACACACAGACCAGTCAGTCATGATGTTTATGCCACCCCACTCCTTTCAACACACAAGACAAACGGCCCAACAAGACAAACGGCCCAACAAGTCAAGTTCAATCAACGACGGAAACGAGCTTTCACGGCATCCAACTGCAAGAACTCCTCCACGTCCGTCCACAGCAGCTCCGGGAGCTCGAGGGCAGCGAAGTGGCCACCGCGTTCATGCTGCCTGTAGAACAGCAAGGTATCGGCGGTGCATTTGACCCACGCCTCGGGCACCGGCGACAGCTCGAAGCGGAACCAGGAGAAGCCGAAGGGCTTGTTGCGGCCGATGTGCCATCGCGGGCTTGCGTGGCTCTCGGCGTCGGCGCCGAAGAACTGGCGGTAGGACCAGAGGCTGGTGGCCGGGGTACTCGTGAGCCAGTACAGGCTCACGGACTCGAGGATGGTGTCGAGAGGCGGGTCGTCGTCCGTCCACTCGAGGAACTTCTCGCCCATCCACGCCAGCAGCGCGAGCGGGCTGGCGTTGAGCACCAGCCCGATTGTCGCGGGCCGTGTGGCGTGCTCCATCGCGTAGGCGCTGCCGCTCTGCACGAACCGCCGGCCGCGGTGGATGCCTTCTTGCTCGAGCGTGTTGATCGGGGTGGACAGGTCCCCCTCCGGGGCTGGCATGGGCGATGTGTTCAAGTGGATGGCCGCGCAGTGGGGATACTGCACCGCCATCATGCGCCCGACGCGCGCCCCGACGTCGCCGCCCTGGACCACGTAGGCGTCGAAACCGAGGTGGTCGGGCGACGAGAGCAGGCGGTCGAAGATGCGCGCCGCGTCGTCCGTCGTGAAGTTCCTGTCCGTCGGTGGCGCCGATGAGAATGCGTAGCCCGGCAGACTGGGCACGATCAGGTGGTAGGGGAGATCCTCGGGACAACTGTTGTTGTACCGCGAGCGCAGCTTTTCGAGGATCGGGAGGAACTCCAGGAAACTGCCGGGCCAGCCGTGCAGGAACACGACGGGGACGGCATCCTTGCGCGGCGAGAAAAGCCCCACGAAGTGGATGTCAAAGGTGTTGTCCAGCGTCTCGTCGTGGACTTGGGCTTGGAAGTGTGGGAAGCTGTTGATGTACGCTTCGTGTTGCCGCCAGTCGAATCCGCCGTCCTCCCAGCGTTGCTTCGCGGCTGAGAGCCAGTCCCGTCGCACACCGAAATATAGGGCGTCTTGTTCTCCCGACGGAAGAGGGTGGGAGTTCTCATATGTTGGTGGTGCCAGGGGTGTGAGGCAGAGCAACGCTCTGAGGTCGTCGAGCCGCTGCTGCGCGATGTTCACCTTCCATGGCTTGATGGTTTTGGACATGCCATTTGGGAGTGTGTCGAACACGCTGGACGACATCGGACAATATGTGGTAAGGTGATTGCTGTAGGTAGGTTATTCGTTGCCTTCGTGCAAGTCAAAGTTTCAGGCTTCCTGGGCCAAGTCTGGTAGAAGTTATACGTGTAATATAGTATCTGATGGATAGGATTTCCTCCACGTCAACCAAAACCTACAGTATTTAATCATTGATCAATGAACACCCCAAGTCGTCGATCTTCATGCCGTGTTGAGTGATTACAGCTTGGGGTCACGATCAACATTGAAACTCCCTCTGGGGCTATACGCCATGACCAATCATGATCTCATACAGATCGTTTGGGGATCGTTTAGATCACACGATATTTCCGAAATACTCATTTCCTGGCGATTCACATAAAGCGCTGCGATGGCACATAGGGCGTGCATACTTGTCTTACCGCGACGAGTCTTCAAGTCGTGATACTCGGCTTGGACCATTCGGTACAGGTTACAGCCAGTCGAATAACAAATGTCGAGGTGGAGAAGAACAGCAACATATTCGAGGAGGGACCCTTCCCTAACTGGGAGCGGGCCCGTCTAATACCTCGGCAATTGTGCGAGCTAGACTCAATGTGCAAGAAGTTCTCCAAGGCTCAAAGAATGTTTAAGTCCAGGTACAACTACAAGTAGATGGTGTTTCCAATTGGAGAAAACCGAATGAGCTGTATGATAGCTGAGAAGGATAGGTAGTCACCCTGATACGGTCCTTCTCATATAAATTCCATCCCACATCTTTTCTTCGCAGCGCGACCCTCCAGTTTGACGAGCAGGTGACGATTGAGAAACGACACTAGTATACAGATTTCTCCAAGCTTGAAGTATCATCTCGACTTTGATAACCTGCCCAAAGCAATACGCATAAAACGAAAAACCAATGAAATAAGCCCATCGAGCTTCAGCCATCATGTCTACCAGCAGAACCTCCTTCAAAACCCCACCCCCCGAGACGTTATCGACTCAGATCCTCTTCCCAACGCCATCGACACTGCTCATCGTGCTGAACAACCCCAAATCGCTCAACTGCCTATCGACAGCGGCGCACTGGTCGCTGGACGCACTACTGACATGGTACGACAATGAACCGAGCCTGCGGTGCGCGGTCATCACGGGGGCGGGGCGGGCGTTCTGCGCCGGGGCGGATCTGAAGGAGTGGAACGAGAGCAACGCGCGCGCTGCAAAGGGTCAAGGGACAGGCCAGCGCGTCATGCCTACGAGTGGCTTCGGTGCGGTGAGCCGGCGCAGTGGGAAGAAGCCGCTGATCGGAGCGATCAATGGACTGGCATTTGGTGGTGGGATGGAGATGGTCGCGAATATGGATATGGTTGTGGCGGCCAAGAGTGCGCTGTTCAGTCTGCCCGAGGTCAAGCGCGGCGTCGTCGCTATCGCGGGTGCGCTGCCGAGGATTGCGAGGACGCTGGGAAGACCACGAGCGATGGAGCTGGCATTGACCGGCAGGACGGTGGCGGCTGCTGAGATGAGGGAGTGGGGAATGGTAAACGCCGTCACGGATGATGCATCGGCTGATGCAGATATCCTTGCACGGCCGGTGGTGAAGAAGGCCTTGGACTATGCGGAACAAATTAGCAGCAATTCGCCTGACAGTGTAATCATCAGTCGTGCGGGTGTGATCGCCGGTTGGGAAGATGGATCAGCAGAACATGGAACGACAAGCATTGTGGAAGTTTGGCAGAGGAGGCTGAACGAAGGAGAAAATATCCACGAGGGAGTCCGGGCATTCGTGGAGAAGAGGCCTCCTCGATGGGTTGGATCTAAATTGTAGACAGACAGACGGATCGATGGGTGGATACCTAGGTATTTGCATTCTGAGAGACAAATCCAGCACGATTGATGGTTTTTAGGGTCTTTTCATTATTGTAGAGTAATCGGACAATTGTAAAGAATCAGTTTGACATTTTCTGTGCTGGGCGTGATAGCAAGTCCTGATTGTGAAATAGCACTCCCTTGCCTTCCCATCCCACCAGTCTTTGTCCATCGAGTTCCCTACGCCTCCGATGAACCCAATCATACAAGACATAAGTAATGCTGTTGGACTTGGACCTAGAATGTACACTCCTGGTTCTTACTTTGATGGAGACCCTGGGTTGACAGTTCAGAAAAATGTGGAAAACGCCAAATGATCAGAGAAGAGGTGGACTTTGTAGGTGTGGAGAGTTGGGTCTTCACTCATGTTCATGTCATTTCCGACAAGGATCGCCCTCGGTGTCATCGATGTTGTATACCACTTGAGTGACAGGAATCGCAGTTTGTGGGTATCGTTATTTGAACAAGAGTTGGTGGATCATGCACGTTGATGCTGAGGCATTTGCGGCATGCCAGCGTATTGACCTCCCTGATTTTGCTGTTGCAGTTGCTGATAATATAAGGCTTGCTGCTGTTGCTCTTGAGTCATGTAGCCGCCATGAGGAGCTGCTCGGGGCATTCCAGCAGCTGCCGGGGGCATGGAGGGGACGTCATCGGGGGATGGGACATCGTCGGCAGCGTCAACACCATTCTCGTTACCAGAAGGTTCGGGTGCATTCAAGCATGCCTGGGAAGGGTCAGTCAAGGGATGAAAATGTGATGTCAAGTGCGGGTTTGCATACTTGAATGAGGTTCTTGCCCTCGGCCTTTGTGACAAGTGGTTGTAGTTTAGGTGTGGTGAAGGTGTAGACAAGACCAGTCTCAGAGACGACTAGTAGGAGCACTTGGGTACCGGTGAGAACCGAGAGTTCATATGCCTGCGATGGGAGTCAGAATGGTGTGTGTGATTGGATGCGCATTTGGATGAACGGACCTTTTTCATAATGCCGGCTTTACGCTTGGAGAAGGTGATGTGGCGACGTGATTTGTCTTGGATGAACTTGATCTCGATCTTTCTGCGTTCTCGTCCACCCTTCTCGTCGTCATCATCATCGTCATCTCCAGCCATTGAAGTTCTCTGTCTCTTTGTGCCCCGAGAATCGACACCGTTGCCAGTAAGATCATCTCCAGGAGAGGGATGATCGAGGCCAACGGAGGGATCGGTGATGTCGGCCATTTTTGCGTTCTTGAGAAGTTAACGAATCTGACAAAGCCTACCGAAACGAGTAAGTACGTCCATAGACGAAAGGGGAAGTTGGCGGATGGGATGCAAACCTTTTAGGATAAGGTGTCAGAAAGCCACAGCTTTGAGTGGTTGCGGGCAACTGGTGATGTGTCTGCTGTAATAATTGCGTTAGCTAAAATAATGCGCTGACTCAAGTATTGGATGCTGTACAGGCAGTGTGATAATTTGCAAATGGTAACGTGCAGTGGAAAGTGAAGTTGTGGATTGGACGGGTGAAGGATGTCACTGCGAACATACGCGGACAAGTGCAGGGCGCAGGCGCAGGGCACAAGCAGAAAGAGGAATAGAGAAATCCGGGGGAATGACAGGCACAGTTTTGAGGAATCAAGCTTTGTGGATTTCAGGATGTGCAACAATCAGACTGGAAAGGGTATAAGAGTGGGTTTTGGGTAGAGAATCAAGTAACCACTTTCTCTATGGGCTGGAATGAATAGAAAAGGGTTTGGTGTGTTGAACTGGATAGACAAGAATGAGAGGAAAGGGAATGGGGAGCGGCAGCTCGGCAGGAATTGGCAGAGAGGGAGGGAGTTGAGTGGTGGTTGGCAGGTCTGAGGGCGGGAGTTGGAGGGACTGAGGCCAGAGGTGGCCGAGGTGGTAGAGTAGAGGTGGCAGGTGGGTTGCAATTGCCCAAGTTCCAGGCGCGGCCGGCTTGCTCGACGGGTGCGGGTGCAGGTGCTGATGAGGATGGAGGGGGCTGGACAGCAGGGAGGAAGCTTGGCAAATTGGGGTTGCTTCTCGGGTGGATTGGTGCGTGCACTGCAGCAGCGACACTACCACGCACAGCCATGATTGATTCGCGAATGGGTGATGGAGCCTGTCCGAGGCCCGGCCAATGACCACAAAGCATGCAGTAGGGGACTAGCAGTGGATCCCCCATTCATGATTCGAGAGGGCAGGGAGGTGGTGAGGGCGGAGGCGTGATTTTTGGTGTGGCTGCGCGTGTCATTTGATTTCCTTTATCACCCAACGCTGCCCATGCAATGTTGAATAGGCCATGGGAAAAGGACAAATGTGCAGACGGGGATCCCGTAGACGAGGTCGAGACATGCTCCGGACTCGACGCATTGGACAAGTGTCGTGCTCTCGATGGGGGATGGCTGAAAGGATGATCGTCGCGTTTGGATGGAAGAGGAATGGGCAGACAGGAATCGCAAAAGCAACACGGAAAACTGGAGCCAGAAACACTTTGACACACGTACCTTTTTGGGGTGGAGGTGAGCGGGACTCGAGCACAAGCACACGCACACACGAGTTCAAGCTTTTTTGGAAATCCCGAGAGGAGGAATTCAGCTTGCGGCCTGTACGAGTAAGAGGAGGCGCGTGGAGGAGCAACGGGTGCGGTTGCGTGGATTTGATTGATATTGGTGGTTGCACGGGCAGAAGAATGGCAGACACAGGCACTCGAAGAGTCCAGAGAGGAAAGATGTGGACAGTGGACGAGAGAGGAAAGGAAAGAGTCAGAAAGGGGAATAGTGGCAGTGCCTACCTTAAGTAGACTGGAGAGAACTCGACACGCCCACCAGTGGCCACCAGTTAGCGCACCAGCGCCCACCAGCGCCCACCACTGCCCACCACTGCCCACCACTGCAGGGCTAGCGTGTGATTGGCGGCTGCTCACGGGCGGGTCTGTCGACCCTCCCCGACTGCCCGGCAGAAGCTGAGGTGCCCGGGGCCCATGCCTGGAAGTCCCATCCCACTGCCAATTAGGTGCCAATCCTACGCCCTGGAACCAGATCCACGCCACTAAGAACCAGCTAGTTTCGCCAGCAAGAGCGTTAGCTTCATCAATACCGCACACCACTGCACCATTTGAATGAACTTGTCTCCGGGCCATGTTCATCCCCAGAACGGACGAGTTACAAATAATCATCCCTGAAACTCTGATTTCAATGAATATACCCAGCACCGGGAGCATCATTCATCGACTAGTACATACCCGAGGTGTTCATCTTGTATTTCAATATTGCGCCGAATACCACGCAGATAGTCGATGGTGCTGACCAGGAGTCTAGGGCACAAGTTACGGGGTATGGGGGGCACCTATAACGAGGACTCCTTACCCACCTACGGTGTACGGAGGCTACCTAGGTACCTCTGAATGCGGGTACACTGGTGCAGTAATTGTCTCCCTGGGTGCCTAGAGCCAGGGTCTTTTAGGCCGGCACTGACTACTGACAAACCCCCGACTTCGCGGGCAGAGGCTTGCTCCTTAGCGTATTTCCGAGTGTCAGTGAGGTGGGTGGCCCCCCAACTAGCTGCTGGCAGCCAGTAGCAGTGCTGGCCAGGGCCCTCTGTGCATATTTTGCCTCCGCTGAATCATCATCACAATATTCACAACCACCGATCATAATCACCACCACCACTTGCCATCATCCCCCAACTCAGCGCATTAATAAACTTTGCCCCGGTCAGTCCCAAGTCTCGCTGTGCATTGTCAGAATGGGTTGCTTGCGTCGATTCCTCTGATATCCGTATGGCCAGTTGGATACCATGGCATTTGATGGTATACGAACAGTCAGCCTTGGTCCACCACGCGAGGGCAGTGGTAATCCCGTGGCGTTGCGACTCAGTACGGAGTACGGAGGACCTTATTCATCGGCCGCCCTAAAGGTACAACAAACTGCAAGTATCCTCGTCCTCTCGCCCTTTCGCCCTCAAAAGAAACCGGTCCTCGGAGCTCCACGGCTGTGTAACGTTCGCACTCCCCCAAACAAGCCCTCGTGGCATCAAATGGCCAAAGTCTTTCATACCCCATGCGAAGTCAGACTCCTGGCTGTGTCTCTCCTGCCCAGCCTCGCACCACGGGGTACTTTGACTAAGCTTGTTGAAGCAACCCTGGCCTGGTCAGACCCAAAATGCTCCTTTCCGACATTCCCCTGGTTAGGGAGGTATTTCCTTGCCATCCCAGTCCCAGCACTTTCCTCTTCCACTCTCCTGGATTTCCTTTACAACGTCAACCAGTCTTTCCGCGCTGAACTCTGCACTGAAGAGCTTTTCCTTGGGTGTGCTCTCCCAAAACTGCTCACTCAAGCCTGTCTTGACTGTTCCGGGGTGAAGGCCGACGCACATTGCGTTTCCACCACTCTGCATCTTCAAGTATATATCCGTCGATCTAACAAACTGATTGACGCCCGCCTTTGATGACCGGTAGCTGTACCATCCACCTAACCGATTGTCTGCGATGGAGCCTATTCTTGCACTCATCAATGCTAGCACAGAACTGTCTGGAAGCCCGTCTAAAGCTGGCAGCTTCGTTGCCTTGCGCGGTAAAAACCGAGAGAAATGCTTCACCAACATCATCGGCGCCAGAAGGTTGAGTTTGAGTGTCCGTAACGCTTTATCATACTCGATCTTATCCGGCGCTCGTTCGGGATGCAGCATCCCGGGAAGGAAGAAAGCTAGCCTCACGTGAGCATTCGCGTCCTTTGATTTGTCATTGTATTGGTCTTTGCAATATCCAGCCAAATCGGAGATGGATGATTCCTCGAGGACATCGCACTCGCAAACATCGAGGCGCGATGCCTGAGAATCCGAGAGCTCAAGGTTCGATAGGAGCTTGCTCTTCGTCCCTGGCAGATCCGAGCGCGCCGTTGCGACGATGGGCACGGAGCAAGGTAGCGTTCGTAATAAATGCCGCGTCAATGCGAATCCTATACCCCTTGAAGATGGAACGACCATTGCCCACGCCATCTTCACTCCCCTACATACACGCTATCAATTTAGCTAGGACCGCCCTCTGGAAACCCCTCCCGGTAAATGCTTTGACAATATCAAATCCCGCCTGAACCAAAAACGAAGCTTGGTCCCTCTGGATGGCTCACTAGTCGTCGATCAAGACAGATGGTCGGAGCTTGCGTTTAGCAGATCCTCATCAAGTGACTTGGTGCAAGGCCTCAAGTATGTCCGTACTCGAGACACAGGCCTAGTCAGTAGCGCATGGCCCCGATCACGAGGTCCTTGCAAGACGCCTCTGACGAGAAAAGCGCACCGTCCACCACTGCTAAGCGCACAGACAAGCGTAGGATATTGAGACACGTCGACATCCCCTTGTACATACATACGAGTATGCAATACTCGGCACCCGGGACTCCGTCCTACTGTATGTAGCAAATCCGTACCCGGTTCTGTACCTTATGTAATTATTATTGTTGCGTGACCGATCCGCCCATCAAGCAGGCACCCTACTTAGGGGAAGGGGCGGAAGGTAAGCAAGCAGTAGCCCCCAAAGCAGCTAGCCAGGAATAAATACCCCTGAGGAGTCACTATTAGTAAACTATGTTGAAAAGTCGGAACGATGATATGTCCTCGGTACCATGTATGTATGTATGCATATACTCCCCTCATCAAGAATCTCCAAAATAAATACGCAGGAGAGAAAAGGGGGGGGTGAGGGGGAACAGGATTGCTAATTACAAGGAGGATGTAGGTATATATATGCACATATGTATTAAGTAGATACGTATGTACGTAGATGATCATCATAGATTGATTGAATGATTGAATGAGTGATGATGTCGATGATCCAGCCACCCGCGAGCCGGTATTCTTAGCCATGCTTGTACATAATATGTACGGAGTACGGAGTAATACCGAGCGGCGTCTTCAATGAGTAGTGGGTGCAGGATGCAGATCGATCAGCTAATTAATTACATACATATGAGGCGACAGGCGTAAAAGTCTATCACATCACCACTGTCGGATTGTCGCATAGTACTCCGTACTCGGGTCAGCAAGAGAATAATACCTTACTAGGTATGTGGATAAGTGATAAGTAACCATGGTGAAGGATGATGATTGATGGGGGGGTTTTTTCCTTAGTTTTTCATATTGGACAAAATCATCGTCGTTAGATTCTCTCGTTGATTCCTTATTCCTACAGGGGTGTTTTCTGAACTTTCTCTATCAAAAAGACGTACGTAGCGCGCGAAACTCCGGAATTGTGCTGGTGAGAAACGCTAAATGGAGGTAGAACGTCGACAAAATGCACACACACATACACACACCTAGTACACACACACACACACACACACACACACACACACACACACACACACACACACTGGCACCTGCCCAAAACATTCTCACGTGTCCCGCACACATCTCTCGTCACAATATGTGTTTGGGTTGTTTGCTCTGTGTCTTTTCTGCTGTGAAACGAATATCAAAATCTCTTCCTGTCCCGCCGTTCGGGGGGTGATCTTGCTCAACCCCCTGACTCCTCTCTACTCTCATCATCGTCTTCGAATATCTCACCACATCTTCCAACATCGAGCCGTCCCTCCGCTTACTAAATCCAACCACGCCCCTCACTAGATCGAACCATAGCCGCGCTTCTCGTCAATCAGCCTATATCTCTCCTTCTCCTTGCGGTCCGTGATCAAGCACATAGCAGCCAGGAGAGTCAGCATGTCGACAGCTACGAAGCCAAAGAAAGAAGTGAAGACGACATCCAAGAATTGATTGGCGTAGCGGCTGAAAGGGGTCATGCAGCCTCCAAGTAACGCAGCAGTGGCAGCGTTCGGGCAGGTGGGATCTTCGAAAAACACAGCCGGGTTATCGTAACCGCAGCACTGGAATCGCTGCTGCAACATGGACTGGATCTCTGGGGACTGCGCTCGGAAGATTGGTCCCAGATTCTTGTGCGTCTCGAGGGTCGAGAACCAGATCGCCACCCCGATGCCGAAAGTGAGAGCCGCGGAGAGAACGATGCCCCAGCAGTGAGCGACGAGGTAGGAGCGATTGGTCTTGTTAAATATTGCGGGCACGGCGAGAAGGGTAGTGATGAACATGATGACCGAGTTTACCATGGATGCTGTGTTTGATTTTAATTGGAACCCTGCCCTAACGATCGGCAGAGGACCAGACTTACCAGTCAGAGGACAATGGTCCAGAAGTAGATTGTTTGCAATGTTATCCACATTGTTACTGTTCTTGATCATGTTCTGGGTGTAGAGAGGTACTATGAGATGGAGGACGGCGCATAGGAGGAAGGCGAGGTCGAAGCCGATAAAGACGAGGAGTATTTTGTTAACCATGGCTGCTCAACCACCCGAGTCTACAGATGGGAGCAGTCAAGTCTGAGTGTAGTGAGAAAATGAATGGTGTCGAGACCTGCTCGACTAACGTTTGCTGTTCTGGACTCAATCTGGTCGAGGTAAAGAAAGGCAACAGCGAACACAGAGAAAGAAAAGAGCGTAATGGTGATGGGTGAAGGCACGGAAGGGAGGATTGAATGAATGGATGAAACGCACAGAGGAAAAAGAGAGATGTGGACGAAGCGAAGCGTAAGTTCAAGGGAGAGTAGATGCAGTGTCAAGGAGGGCACGGTTGGTGGTGGACGAAGCATGCTGTGACAAGGGGGCGCTTCAGGTCTTGAGTCGTTTCAGAATTGATCCACTGAGCCAGACCATCTCTGTGTACCGAACTTCCTCACCTGACAAAATCCGCGTGGCCTGGCATCGACGGCGCTAGACTCGCGGGCCATTTTTGGTGCACTTTGCTTTCAAGAATTTTGTAGATGCTGGAAAAAATGAACAGGAAAAAAAGGTCGATATAGAGATGTAAGTGATATGTAGGTGTGACAGGTGAGCAAAGGCCCAGCCGTGGTCAGCCAATTTATGGAGTCAGCTGACCGCCACAGACATCATTACAAGGGGGTGCGTGTGCAGAATCACGTGAAACGCCATCTCATGTCGTTGTTCGTGGTACAAGATACGGAGGTACATCCAAGGCTCTCATGCTCAGTGGCCTCGGCCCTCAGGCCTGTCAGTGTTGCCGTTCTCGCTTCCTCATCCGTATCGAATGTTCTCCACAGTCGATTCGAAGTGATAGTTCAGACATCTGCTTCATCTCGGAGGACCTCTGCACTTAAAGCCCATTCAGTGACAGCGCCCTCGGACTCCCGAACCCCCTCAGTCAGTAGAACGATGCTATTATTATTATGAGATACTTCCTTAACCGGCCATTGCGTCCTGTATATGATACAGGTTTCCTGTTCCTCCTTTCCTTCAGAGGCTGGCTTCGGCATCGTCTTTTTGAGATTGTACACACCCTGACCCAAGCCTTTTTGTCGGAGGCTGACAACGCTCCACCCTTCAGTTACAACCTTCATGAGAGTTTATTTCACACCAGGGAATTTTGAATCCTCCAATACTCCAATCGCAAAATCCTTTCCTTCATGCACAACGTCTTCCTCGTAAAACTATTCCAGCTGGTAAGAACTTCCACGGGAATGCCTGAATTGCACGCTCCTTTGAAAAACGAAAGGAGACACCGCCCAAATACTATCACAAATGTCAAAATGTACATGACCCTTGACTCTTATCTCCCCAATCAGGTGTACTGGCTGTTTTATGACTCTCGACCAATCTAAGCCCGGTATATCGGGGGCCAAAGACGGACAACCATACACTCCTGACTCCCGGGTAAACTGCTTCATCTTTGTGGGATCTAAAGCAGCTAAAGTTCAGCGTCAGCAGTATTGATTCATCCTATCATTGCTTGTGGCCATTGTAGATGCTCTTGCCATGATTCAGGAACAATCTCTCTGATAGTTTCCAGCATATATTTTGACCAACCCATAATGAACCAGGTTTCGTTGGCGTCGGGGCTTTCCGACCAGTAAATGAGCACACAATAGTGAGCAAGGATAATGACTGCCTCGGGCTGTTTTTCCTCTAAAAGGTCCAGGAATCTCGGTGAGAGGTTGATAGGCCAGACGAAGGTAGCGAGAACAGTCCCATGGCCTCGATCCCTGAGTAAGGATACCTGAATAAAAGTGCTGAGTAAGGAGTGGATTGCCAAATCATAAGCTTGAGCAGATTCCTGGTCCTGCTCTTTCGAGTTACAGATCCGAAACAGTTTCGTGATCTGCTCTGTGTGTGGGAATCGATAGGCCGCAGTGTTTTCGATATGTGCCATCTCATCCAACACCGGTTTGAGGAAACTGCATCGAATAGTTTCCGAGTGCATGTTAAGTACGATATTGGCGCCCCTCAGTAGGTAGAACCAGTGCAGAACCTCTTTGTTTAGATCTCTCGCCTTGTCTTTTGTGGTAGAAGCGAATGCCAGTACGATGATCAAACAAGAAAAGGCGAAAAGCGCATGAGCATTACTGCTGTTGACATGGGGCAGGGTGGCTTGGAATTCGGCCAAACCAATACTTTGGTGGGAACTACCAATCATGGCATATTCGTCCTTTCTGTCAGGATATAAGAATCCGAGATGAAAGGCAGATATCGCCAATATCCCCCTTAGTAAGAAATGATGCTTGAATCCGAGCTTGACAGCGTGCTCCTGCCACACGGCTTGCGCTTCCGGGGATTGATCGTTGGCAAGATCGAGAGCTGTCACACTGGTGAAATGATGCATTAATCTAAGATCTGTAATATCCAGATCAGTCGTGGTCTTCGTGCTCACAACATCTGGTTGTTGAAACGGATCGACCGCTACCTGGGACGGTGTCCTCTGACTAACACTGGCTGAGGTTGAGCTTTCAAGCAACTGCTGCCTCTGGTCTGTAATGCCAGGGGAATTGCTGGCACCGGGAGACAAGGAAAAGTCGCAAAATATCTGTCGGCGTTCACAATTGTTGCATACTGGGTGCTGCTCGTTGCACTGCTCGAGGTGGTAAGCATGTGAGAAGACATATCCCCAACAGAGTTGCGTACCTTGATGCGCCGTACTTTGCATTGGCCACAGCCATTTTTAGATTTTGTATGAGAGCGTCGCTGATTCTTTGGCGGCATTAGACAAAATTAGAGTCAAGACAATTGAGTATTATGTAAAGAGGTTGGAGGATTTCATTCCTCTGTTGCGCTCGTATCGCAACTTCGTATGCGTCGCGTCGAGACGTAGTCATGCGTATGCATATGAACTCATAATCAGGTCAATCGGAACGAGCATGCGCACAAAGACAAGGGGTAGTATTAAACGTGTCTTGAGTAAATGTGTTGCGAGCTGTGAAGCCACCTAGCTGGTAGCGACGTCGTCCCTCAGATGAGCGGAAGTGAACCCTGGTGCTGGATCAGGCTGCCGAGTTTTGATGGGACGACAAGTCAATTTCTCGGGTACCCTTGGGTTAGTAATTACCACTAGGCCTGGTAGGCGAGTGGACAAGCTGCTGTTATTGTGCGAAAATAGTGTGCTAAATCAAAATAACTCTGGATTTTGGGACTTTGGGTTGTAGGCTGGGATGGAACATCAGTGCCGCGACTCCGTGGTTTCTGTTCGCCAAACTTGCCAAGGCTGGTATCGTATTATTTATCCGAACAAGGCACTGTTCGCAGCCTGGCGGTCTCCCAAGCAAAGCCTGGCAAGTTGGCAAGGGACAGAAGCCAAACCCAATGCCATGGGTCATGTGTAGCCTGGCTAGGAATTTGGCACCATGCTAGCTATCATTGTGCCTCAGAATGTAAATTATGCTCAGTACCTCTCGTGCATTACGATTTTGGAGGTGCAAGCGGGATACGGAGTACTACCTGGTCGATACAGAGGGAGCTCTACAGCATAAATAGCACAAGAGAGCACGACCACCAGCACCATTGTATTCAAGACACAGAGTTCTCTCTACCAGTCCAAAGGGTTTGCAAGCGTCTCAGAGCTCATCCCATTACGAATACTATGTACCGGGTCCGGCAATCCGTCGCCATGTATATAGCATCACCAGTTTTTAGGCCTGCGAGCCTTGTTCTCACGCTGACGCTTCTCCTTCAGCACTGTACGGCGCCGCTGTTTCCAAGCACGATTGTTCTCACCTCGGTTTTCCCAGAACTTCTTTTCAAATTTGCTTTGAGTGCGCGACGGGGTTGCAGTCGATGATTTTGCCGAATCTCTTCCCTTCCTCGAGTTCAGAGATTTTCCCAGGTCCTCATCAGCTTCATCCGCTTCATCGCCCGGGAGACCGGTACTGCCGTAACTGTTGAATCTGCTGGGGTATGCTGTGTCAGGGGTGGGCGCTGCACTCCGAAGTCCTCGTGCCCGGATATCCTGTGAGCTGAAGGGAGTTCCAGGTACCCGTGGTTCTTCGTCTGCCTCGTCCCCATCCTGTGGGTCGAAAAATGAGAACGTGGTGGACACTTCTAATGATGGTTTTGCAATGTCTTGAGATGTGGGCTGTTTCGGTTTCTTGAATAAAGCCTCGAGAGGGTGTACCTCGTTTGCAACGGTGGGTCCTTTCTCTCGTTCGTCATCGTCACTCTCGCTTTCACTCGCGGCATCCGAATCATCCAAGTCAGAGTCCGATGAAGAGCCAGAGCTGCTTGTCTCATCATCATCAATCGTTGTCGGTTGAACTGCCTCTGTTCGCGAACTTTGGGAGTTATGCGAGGTCGAGTCGTCATCGTTGTCTCCCGACGATGAAGATGGATCAGGCGATGGACTTGAAATCTTTGGTGCCGGCAGTTTCGAGCGACTGGTTGGGACAGCTACCTCTCGCTGCCTTGAGACCCTTTGTGACTCCTGTTCGACAGTCTCGCCAGCTTCATCGACCCAACCTTGTCCTTCCATGTACTCAAGATTACCCTTAATTCCCAAGCCAACATCCTGTCTTAGGAATGACGGCTGTTTAGTTGACCTAGCGAATTCGTGCACAATATGGCTGTCTTTTTGCTGTTCGGTCTTTCCTCGTTCTTTGGCTGGGTGTTCTCCTCCTGAACGATTTTTAGGAAGTTTTGTTCTGAACAACAGCTCGTCCTTGTCTGAGTATTTGGACACTGGAGCCTTGGCTTCTCCCTTTTTGGTTTTGTTTTGTTTGCTCTGGTTTGCTTCTGTCCAGCCACGTTTGACCTTGCGACCAGCGGGCAATTCATGTCCGGGCAGTACGTTCGGTTGATTCTTCTCCTTCTTAGCTCTTTTGCGCTGGCTGTCTCCTGGTGTGCCGTCGGTAGGGGCAGTTTCACCGTCCTCTTCCTCGATACGTCTGCGTTTACTCGGCCGGGCGTCTTCCACCTTGATTTTCTTTCCCTTCAAAATGGCACCATTGACCCTTTTCTTGACCTTTTCTGCGTCCATAGTGGGGAGATCGAGGTAGCCGTAGTTGCTCTCCGGAAATGTTTGAATAGTGCAGAAAGAAATGTTAGCCGCCGACGCAAGAAGGGTTGGGCCCAGGATCACAGGAAGCAGGTCCGGGTTGAAAGGAGTAATGTGCAGTCGCACGAAATCCTCTTTCATGCTTGCACAGTTATCTCAAAAATTGATGCACCATCGATCAAAGCTAGAATGAGGCAGCATGACAATAGTATTGTGAGGCCTGGTCTGCTAACTAGTCCACGAGACTACTCACCAGCGAGATGGCGTACGGAGTAATACCTCGAATGGTAGCTTCGGGCCAAAATTGGAGAGCCCAGGCCCTGCATCAATGAGGGAGGTTGGGATGCGGTCAATCCATTAATTTTTCCTGCCAGAACCATCCAAGTACGGAGTACTAATATTATTAACTAGTAATATTAATTAATAGCTGAGGGCTTGACTAGAGGGAAGACTGGAGGGGTTGCGCTAAGAGTGAATTCGGTGAGGGCAGCATGCTTATTCACCGCCCGGGGGCCGTGGCTGGGTCCCTGGCACCCACCTGAGTCTTAACTGGTTTTGTCAACTAAAGTTGTCAAGAGGGGGACTTCCTCGGGACGAGTTAGTTGAGTGGTGGGGGAGGCTTGGGAAGAGAGGGGCCCGAGGGCCTTCGAGCAACATCGCGGGCCCTCGCGGGCGCTTGGTTGCTCATGGATCGCAGTGACTCAGATTCCACCAGTAGCAACACCGGCAGAGGCGGCATCTAGATTCCCAAAAGACCAACAGCCAGTAGCAAGAATGTTCCCTCCAGGCGGGTCAGCTCCCTCCGTATCGTTATCGCTCAGTTGTACACCACCACCACGCTTAACCCGGTTACGGTTGTACTCGTACAGTATCCCTCCTCGTGCAAGTAAGCTGTGTGAGCGACCTCTGTGCTGTGACTTGCGGAGGTGGGCTTGGGCACGGATGACACCTGTTCTGCGTTATGCCCCAGTCGTGGACCGTGGTACTAACTTCTAAGTAGTGCCCTCCGCTTCCAGGTTCAATTCCAGGTTTGCGTATTTGTACTTGGCAGCTTCTGCTGCCTACGCTTGCCCTGCACCACATTATATCGCATTTCACTATCATCATTTACGCCCGCTACATATTCTCTACCCACTTCACTTGACTCTCGTCTTCTTCTGGGGTTGTCACTCTCCATCCCGCCCCCGAGTCCGTCGAATCCGCCGGCGATCCCGCCAAAGTACACCGTCTCTTCCACAAGAACCCACCCTGTAGACATTTGTACAGTCTTTGCATTCACCATCCTTTGACTCGAGAGTCTTGGTTAGCACTCCGCACAACGCAGACATACAATGCTGCGATGATCTCACAATATTGGGGTGGTTGAGCGGCGGGAGATTGCTCAAATCATTCAAGAACAAACCCAAACATGGGAAATTCTCAGACCAAGGAAGCACGTGGGCAGGGTGCCTCTGACTCTAGAGTCAGTGAAAGTGCAAGCCCTGTTTCACGGCAAGATGCACAATCCAATGCCTCAGAATCAACTGCCAGACCCTCCCACTCCTCTCGCCAGCAACGACGGGGAAGCCGACCTGATTTCTCTTTCCTCGGAATCGGCGGAACAGGTGATCAGGATACATCTTCGCTCGAAGTCAGGCGGGAGAATAAACAGGAGAGGGAAGCGAGAAAGGCCGAGAAAGAGCGTGTTGCCAGGCTCAAAGAGAGAGAGCGCAGTATGAAGGAAGAACATGTCGACGGTGGCTATCTCGTCACCCAAGGAGTGTATGTTGGTACCGAAGACTTCAACAAGGGAATCGTTCGCCAATTGACGGTAAGTCAGACGAGAGAATTCTGGATCGCGATCAATTAATGACAACACCTAGATTGAGCGCAGATTGGCACCATTCTGGAGAGGCCTCAATGATTTTTCCGACTCGTGGGCTGAGCATCAGCTCATGGCCGCGGCACGTGGCATGGCGATACCTCCAGCTGATGAAGTTCCTCCAGAGCTGGAGTACCGCCTCACCAAAAAGGCTACATCTGACAATAACAAGGACAAATCTATCCAAAACCTCACCATTCCTATCGGACCCCGATCTCAGTCTTTTCAGTCTGACAGTAGTTCAGTACCAGTGTCCCCATTCCCCAACTCTCTACCTCTACCGGCCCCGTCATCGCCACAACCTTCCAGCTCTCCAAGTACCAATATCTTCAGGACTAGGGCGAAAACTTTGGCTTCCCTGACCACCTCATCTCGTAGCAATTCTCAGGCTGATATGACCCCAAGGGAATTCCAGCTTCCCCCAGATCCCTTCGTCAACGGACAGCCAATTGAAGTCTATTTGTACAAGGACGCAGCAGAATGCCCGATTTGTTTCCTCTATTATCCCCCTTACTTGAACACTACCAGGTGTTGTGAGCAGGCGATCTGCTCCGAATGCTTTGTCCAGATCAAACGCCCTGATCCACATCCGCCTGAGCATGAACAGCCTGATCCGAATGCTCCTCCCGTCTCCGAGGCTGAAAGGGAAGCCCAAGCCGAAGGTCTCCTAGTCTCGGAGGTTGCGACATGTCCATATTGTAAAACACCAGAATTTGGCATCACTTATACACCACCACCCTTCCGCCGCGGCCTCACTTACGGCACTGGTTCCCAACCGTATCAAGTCATGTCTGCAAGGTCATCCCAAACCTCGATTTCATCAGGCACTTTGTCACCAGGGCCTGGGCGAAGACGAGGCACTTCTCTGTCTGCCAGCGCACCTGAAGTAATTACAACAGACAAGATTCGTCCCGACTGGGCAACGAAATTAGCCTCCGCTCGAGCACATGCAGCTCGACGCGCTGCTGCAGCTACAGCTCTGCACACAGCGGCGTACTTGATGAACGGACAGAATAATACTGAGCCAAGAGCCTTCTCAACCTTTGGTCGACGAAACATGCTCCGTCGCACTACTATGGAGGGCGCGGAGCCTAGCCCAAACTCAAGCCTGAGTGCACTTGCTCTACTCGCGGAGCGACATGCCTCACGTCAGCAAGAGGCAACTCCTACCGAAGCAAGAGCGAATCCATTCCTACCTCCACCTCGTGGTAGTAGTTCACGAAGAAGCCGAATGGACGACTTGGAGGATATGATGATGATGGAAGCTATTCGACTGAGTCTGGCATCTGAGGAAGAACGGCGCAAAAGAGAAGAAAAGGATGCACGGAAAGAAGCCAAGAAGAAAGAGAAAGAGACGAAGAAAGCCGAGAAGGTTGCCCGTAAAAGCGGTCTTTTCACCATGAATTCCAATACTAGTGTCGGCGATTCAGCGACCAGCCTCATGGAGAGATCGAGGAGCAATCTGTCTCTCGGAGCAGATGATGATTCAGTATCAGGAAAAGGCAAAAGTGTTGAACGTGGCGGAGGCATCCCAATGGAACGGTCTCTAACTGACGAAGAGAATGCCCGTCCATCTCAGTCTTATCTTCCAACCTTGTCGCTGTCTGGGACCAGCCAGGAATCATTGGCGTCTTCCATCCCAGTGCCAGTTCCAGCCGAGCCATTCCGCCGCTCACACTTGCGCCAAATGTCCAATGCGTCGTCTGCATCTTCATCATTTGTTGAATCTGGACCGGCTACCTTTTCAGGCACCGGAACACCGCCTCCTGGAAGTCTTGAGCCAATGTTCAACTTCCAATCTCTTGCTGCTATGATCGGCGAGGAAGAGAAAGGGGACGGTAGTGCACATGTGGAAAATGCAGGATCCGATCGTGACTCGTCCCCAAGTTCACTTGATGTGCCAGAGAAAGCACAATCATCTTCAAAATTGCCCAAAAAGACCGAAAACGAGGACTCTAGCTCTGATGCATCCTTGGAGCCAGCCTCGAGAAAGAATTCGGCCGAGGAGTCTCCATCCAAGCAAGCCGAAGTAAGGCTCGAAAACACTGGAACGGCGAGAGAAGTCTGAGGTCTGAATCAAACCCCAATCTTCGCATACGCAACAATCATGGATGAGTGGAGCGGGGTTGACAGTGTTATGGCGGATCCTATTGTGTTGTTTGGTTTTTGGAGGAGACAAGCTCGATTGCATCTACTGTTCCCTAACTAGAGGCCTTAACATCATGTGCCCATGGTGGCATTGTAGATTGATGAAAGCTGGGTGCAAAATGGATCCAGCAGGCGTCCGAATACGACTTGGGATGGACCGGCAGGGTATCATAGGATCATGACCTGGGAGGGAGGCAACAGGGGCACGGCATTGCAAAAACAAGACTTAGACAATTGAAGAAGTACTACTTTTGAGAAGCAGACTGGGTATAGTACTGCTACATACCTATCTAGGCCTTAGGTAGGCACTTCGTATCAAGTATTGAAGACTCTCTACTGAGAATGACGCTCGTAGAAAGAGTGGCCATACGCAAAGGAGTGCAGTGGTTGAAAATGCATCTGTGATTGGCTGTCTTCAAACGCGACACCCAATTTCACTGAGGACCATCCCATCCCCATCTCTGGCTAAGTCGACCACCAGTGACCACCCACTCAATTCCTGATTATTCGTATAGTTTTCCTTGTTTGAGACCGTACGAAGGTTAACTGGACATCCAGTGGCCTGTTCATGGTGTCCTCCTTGATTGGGTCTATCTCACCTACAATATATCGTCAATTTCCAGTCTCCCGCCCCCTACTACACGGTCCTTCTCATTCTTCCATGGCCAACCTCTGACATTCAACCTCAACGTTGAACGCTTGTCCCGTTCCACGACCACAATAATAGAGACATGGCACCTGATTTGAATACTGTCCCCCGCTCTCCTCGAAGCTCTTCCATTTCCCAGGGCACAACCACGGCTGGCCGTGCCTCGTCGTCGGGATGGCCGCAATCTGCTTCTAGAAGAACGTCAACCCAGATGCCTCCCCCACCCCTACCACTGAGCAACGGCAGTCTCCCCAGTTCACCGCGTCCTGCTCATGCTACGATGGGCGATAATACAGGAGTCGGAATTGGACCAGGTTCGCAAATACACATATCATCACCATGTCTCGACCCATTCATTGGCTGACCTAACACCTCTAGGCCCCATCAGACACCCGCGACCCTTGACAGCGGCCGAGTTGCATCTTGAGCTCGAGAAAGAGCAGGAGAGCATCGTAAGCATATAACAATTCCCCCACAGGCCCCAGGGAATTCCTCGCAGGCTAACACGTAGCAGGTCAACCGTCTAACCCGTGAACTATCTGCGTTGCGGGCACAGACAGCATCGGTGGCGTCTACCACTTCCTCCACCTCAGATCACTTCTTTTCCTCCAGTGACCCATACACATCGACCACGGGGACTGCCACCACCATCATCCCGACGTCTGCACGCCGACATCGCTCGTCATCGAACCTATCCACCCGCTCCGCCAGATCAATCCGAGACAGTCTCGCCAACGCTGCCAACACCAGCGTCTCCGGCGTTGCCGCACCCAGGGAGCAGAGCGTCCAGGCCAGTAGCAGACCCAGTGTGGAACTCACTCGGCCGGACATGAGTCGACAGAATTCCACATCCGCGTCGGGTTTCCGCTCCTCCTCTATCACATCCTCTCCGCATGTCGGCCAGGGTGCCTATGCTTCCTATGCGGGCTATCCGCACCGAAGCTCCATGTCTTCCAACGCGCCCAGCCATCAGACCCCGGCCGCGACATCCGAGTCCGCCCCTGCGTCTGCATATCCTCGCAGCCCAGGCTCAAGTGCCGCCATCGCTGCGGCTCGATACGAGGAAGCGGCACTGCAACGCGCGGAACTCGAAGCCGTGAAGCGGGAGAACGAACAGCTCCGCGCCCGCGTTAAGGAGCTGGAGAGGTGTCTACAGAGATCGAACGACCAATCCGGCGCCGGTCTAGTGACTCCAACACCCTCCTGACGGAGATCAACAACACAGGGTGACTGGCTGTTCTTTAAGCGGAAACAAGGAGGGAAAGTTTGCATATTCTTGACTCAAACAATCCATGATGGCTTTTTGGAGTTCTCTACCAAAGAAAGCAAGAAAGCAAGAAAACAACCCACGCTCTCGGAAAAACAAGATATCAAGCTAAAGCGGTGGATAACCCCTCCTCCAGGGACTAACGACGGAAACGGCCGATAAGGAATAGGAATCAGAGGAAACATGACGACTTTTGCGATGATGATGATGATGATGACGACGACGCCGCCGACGACGAAAAAGATACGAACGAGACTGAACCTTCATTTGAATTAAAAGTTGTGATCCGAGATGCATAAATGGGAATAGGGAGGGGCAGGGTGGACGCCTTTGCTAGCGAATGCGAAATGCGAAGTCAATTACTGGAAATAGCGAAGCTCTCTCCTTATAAGATATGGTGGTCTCCTTTTTGACCACAAATTTTGCTATCCTCCCTAATCTTCTTCTGTTCTTCTTTTCATTCTCCTCTCTTCTCCTTTGCAGCTTGATTGGACGATGAGGCGTCCTCCCAATGCAGCAACCCCTGGATTCGGCGTTGTGGCCTTGTTATGGCAAGTATATGCTATGAAATGTCTTCCTGTGCCCTCGGGCGAAGGGACAAGGGATCCCTCTTTTGCTCCCGTGAGCTATATTATGCTCGTTCAATCGCATGGTTTGTTCCCTTCAAACCTTGGTCTGGGTCACCATAGGAAAGTCACTATCCTGGGCCGGATCCGTGCTATTATAGTCAGCACTGGTGAGCAGGAAGAGGTATTCCTCTGGCGCACATTTTCAAAGAATGTGCATTGTCGAATTGTGACTGTTCCAACGCCTGCATTGCTGGGATGGGGGAGCCGAGGTTTGGGATGGCTCAGCCCTTGTCAATAGGTAGTATTAGGAAGAGCTGGAGACCCTTAAATTTGAAATTGCGAAAGGTGGTGGAGGAATCGTCAAGTCGTCTTGGGCTTTGGAAACGACTCAGCGATGCTGCGTCGGGGCCATGCCTTGTCTGAGTCCAGGTCGCCAGGTTTCCCAAGTCGACTTCAGCACATAGTTGGGGCGTTGGGCGGATGGGAGACTGACTGGTCAAATTTTGAGGCGTGGAAGCTGTTCATGCCTTCGAGGTTGACTGTTTTCTTGGTTCCACTGGCTCATTTCAATTCAAGTAGTCTAGGCTCTCTGCCCGTTTTTGGTTTTGCCTCATCGTTCGCAATCGACAAGGCTTCCCTGCCCTCAGCAGCCTTGTCTTTGACGGCCTGGCCCAGCTGCTTCGCCTTATCTTCCACCTGTTGCCCAAGCTCCTTAGCCTTGGACTCAATCTCTTGGCCTTGTTCCGAAGCTCTCATCTTCCCCCAGACGGTGGAAACCTGGTTCTCGAGCACCTCCCGCTTCTGTGTCCAGTCCGTCTCCTGGACGTTGTGCACCAGCTTCTCGATTTCGCGGTTCCAGCTGTCTTTCAACACCTCACTCAGGCCGGCTTTGCGGACTTCGTATGCGGGTGGATCCGGGAGAAGAATTGGGGGGTCAATGACGGAGTTTAGCAGATTGGCTTGTTGGGATAGAAGTGTGCGCTGGACGTTCCGGTTTGCGCGGTGGATGTACAAGGAGAAGTAGAGGACGGAGTATGTCAAGGTGACCCCACCGAGCTGTGAATGTCCGTTAATAGGAATACGCGACGCAGATTGAAGGGACGACTTACGAAGCCCGTCGTGAAGCCCATTCTCAATTCTTTGAGAAAAACTTCTCTCACAAATAATCGTATTTTGAAGTATAAGGTTGCTCCGTAGGGAGATTTGAGTTGAGGATCGAAAGCTCGAGATCACAGATGATAAGCTCTCGAGCTTGTGTATCGGCTTGAGGGATCAGTTAAGATATAGGATTTTGTTTCAGCGGCTGTAGGGAGACTGAAGACACTTTGAGGCGATTCAAGTTGCGCGAATGCGAGTTGGAGTGCGGAAACAATACTCTTTAATATCCCTCAGACCGAAACCCACCATATCAAAAGTTGGAGCTGTCCCGGCTCCTGAAGCCCGGCAAAGCGTCGGTCAAACGAGGCTTTCGCCGCCAAGCCTTGCCGCTATTACTTTTCGTCCGATTTATATCGCCGCTCGAGCCATTTACTATAAATTTCTCTCTCGCTAATATTGATCCCTGCACCTTAACGCCTTGGAGTTGACCGCACCTTGTGTGGTCGGAATGGCCACATTGGGTATTATGGATTTATGAGTATTTGGTATTTCGCATGAGCTACTTCTGTTCTGTTGACAGATCATGCGTGCAGCTTTCCTTGAAATGCTCCTGATTCGTGCGCCAGCCAGCACAAAATTCAGACAGATGCAATTGAAAATTGTACCGTCCAAACCCTTGATGTGATCAACCATATGATGGAATAAACTGCGTCTTCGCGTCACTTCGTAGGTTACAACTTGAACCTTCGTGTCATAAACATCTTCCCTTCAACGCCACCTGCTAAAGCTTCCTGAGTCCAATATCCTGAGACGAGCTCTGGGACGGTGGCCCTCCAGGTGCGTGCTCCTCCCATTTCACGTTTCTGACATTGGACTGCTGCTGGCGAAGCCGTCTGTTTTTTTGACCGCGCCGCCAAAGGAAGAAGAATCCTCCAGCAAGGAAGAGGAGCCCACCAACAACGCCGATGACGATGCCAGCTATTGCCCCACCAGACAGGCCAGAAGACTTCCCAGAGGAGGTTGTTACAGAGCCAGAGGCGGTGGATGAGGCTCCTGCGGAAGAGGGTGTAGTAGTTGAACTGTTTTCACCGTCATCGTCATTCTCCTCGGGAAGCCCGAACTCCTCAGTCGTGGCGTTAAAGCAAGGCACTTGAACGTTAAATTGACTGGTGGCAACGTAAGTGATGTCTGCACAAGCATAGAAGGTTTCGTTCAAATCTGTGTCGAAATCGGAAGTGTATTTGATCTGAAGAGTCGCATTCGCACCTGCTTCAACATCCGCTGCTGGATTAGGAATGGGATAACACTGATGTCCCTCGTTAAGCTCTGGAATTCTAGTGGATATAATCACCGTCTCGAAGTCATCGTTGGACTGAGGATCTACATCACGATCAGCGAAAGCTGCTTGCTTCATGGCTCAGATCATATGCATACTGTTACTGTGCGAGATGGCGACCTGTATCTGCCAGGATTCGTCCTGCGCAACCAGGGAAATCACTCCGTTCACTAGATCTCATCGTCAGCGGGAAGCATGATAGTGTACTATATGACAAAGACTTACACAGTGGGAAAATGGTTCTGTTGGTGACGCTCGCAGCCGAGCCACATGGGGCGTGGTTATCAAAGTCGGCACCCCAAAGACGATCCGGCGGCCACATAAAGGCTACTGGGCCCATCTCACGGCTGGCCTCCTCGCCATGGTCTTGCGCGAGGGCTAATCTAGCAATGAAGCTGACGGAAACTGCAAGCCTTGCGAGCACCTGCATGTTGGAATGGCAATTAGGCACACAGCAAAGCAGATTGAGATCAGAAAAGCTCAAGTCTTTGAAGTGCAGCCCAGAATATCCCTGCAAGTTGAGAAGGAAGGGTTGATTTGGCGGCTTTCCAATATGTATGGACACTATGAGGGAAGGGACATTCTTCCTTCCACAAGCTGGGGCGCGGGCAACTCGGAAGATATAGCACACCAACGACCCATTCCTCTTGCGACCTTCGAGTCAGGTTGCTGCATATTAGGAAGGCGAGGAAACCCTATCCTACTATCAGTGACTGCCAATGCCGACAACGGCGGAATCCACCGCTTAGCATGGTGGGAATACCTGTCCCGGCCAATGTGGGGGATCAAAGACACACCACCCATTCGATTCCGATTCTCCCACAAGTCAAGAGGATCTAAGACGGGTGGACATGCACCACCACAAGCTGGATTGGCACATGAAGTAGGCTCCCATGCATCCAATCAACGAGGCTGCCAGCTCCTCTGGCGTATGACTAATCTAATCAGATTAGATGCCGGGCACCCGACGAAATTTGCCAGACACTAAATTTTCGTTCTATTATACATTTGACGGCAGTTTTGACGTGTCATTTGAAAATGAACTGATCAAGTCTTGGCTACTCAGTTTTGATTCCCAGCCCATCAGTCGCCCAATCTTATCAGATAAATCACGCACCGCCAAGATCAATGGTTTCTCTTCAACCATTGCCGACTTCATCGCTCATTCGCCCAAGTCAGACCACAAGAGAAGCCAACACCAACTTTCTGCACCAATTCTCTCTTCGTCGACTTCTAGTTCCTTCCCCTCTCATGCCATGGCCACGCTATGATTGTCGTACACAAGAATTTCAGAACTCACCCAGGCGCTATGCTAGCAATGTCCATGAGCTTTTACCCAACGTGCCTCGGTTTTTCGGGGTCATGCGGGCCACAGGACGCAAACACTTCCTATACGCAGTACTCCGTACCTTGTGTACATGTCCACACCACCTTCTGGATGTGAGAGCCACATGGGCGGCTCCCCCTGGCATATGCACTGTTCGTATGTACGAAGTATAACTCGACAGACCCGCTGCAGGGCATGGCAATGCTCAGTTGGATCCTCCGTGTTGCGGAGGTCAAACACTCATAATACAAATGCAAAGGCCCAGCTACAGTAAGTCCATACACCAGGTACAAATATCCTCCTTCAGGTTTTTGCAAAAAGAGCTCGGATTGTCACCCTCCCCAGTTCTCTCCTCCTTTAACTACCAGTCATTCGTTCCCCATTCACTCGTTCCCACGACCCTACACCATGCGCTGCTTATCTGTCTTCACTCTCGTGGCCGCCGCCATCGCCACCGCCAGTGCTACCGCAGCAGGCTCTCTCACCTATCCAGACACAGCCGCCCTGCTCCGCCGCCAGGCGCCAGGGACACCGCAGTATGACTGCCACGCGAACTGTGGTACGTAGCAAGCAATCCTGCATCTTTTCACCTTTTCGCATTCCTAATATTTAACCTAAACATAGGCGGCGTAATAACCATCTCCCGTACGGAAAACTACTGCGAGAACACCACATTCACGACGGAGCTACAGGCGTGCCTGGATTGTGCGCTGGAGTACAACATCTGGCAGTACTATGGGGAGAGCGTGGCTGCCGCCGCTGAGGGGTGTGGGCTGGACGCTACCCCTATGGCTGCTTCCAACGCGACAACCAACGGAACAGCCACTGATGCTGGCGTCACAACCTCCTCTGGCGGTGCAAGCGGTGCCGCCACTACGACTGGAGCAACGGCCGCAACGACCTCTGCGACTGCTACATCTTCGGCTTCGGGCTCGGCAGGGGTGAGTCGTTTCTCATTTTCTTCCTTTTCTATATCTGTCCCATCTGAAGATATCGACAAGTATTACAGTCTGGGTGTATGCTGATCTTTGGGGGTTCTTCCACCTCGTCTTATCTAGGCTGCGAGTGGAACAAATTCCGCACCTGCTGCGACGTCATCATTCCCGGGTGCTGGCAGTCAACTCGTGATTGGCGGCGGTGCTCTTGCCATGGTCCCCATCGGAGCTATGTTGGTCGACTGGCTGTGAGTTATCGGTATAGAACATATCTATCGGCGAAATTTGAGCTGCTTCAATGTCGTACTCCATCAAAGAAACTAATGTTAGCTGGGCAACGGTCTCCTGTTCAAGTAGACTGGGCGTCGTCCGGGTTCAAGCACATTTTCGTATCACCATCCTCAGGCAGAATTGGACAAGAGTCGTAAATATCATAACTCAAAGATATTTTGACATTATTGACTCTCGTTCTCACTTTGATTACCATGCCTTGATGCATTCGGCACCTCGTTCTCTGATGCAAAATTGCATAATCATGAATATTTTGTTATCTTCGGTTCACCCTATTACGGAATTCATCAATGTAGGTTCAGTCGCGAGCGAAGGGAATTCAGCCGTGACGGACCAACATAATTAATGAGAATGCAATATGTGCAGTTGTCCTTGGAAGGACAAGCGTCTGCATGGTCCAAACTATCCCACCAACCTCCATGTTCACGGGTTCTCTGGAGTGAGGGTCTCAGAATAGCGACCACCAATGCCTCGTTTCTCCCTACCACAGAACGCTCGATTCCTATAATGCAGGAAAGGCATATCTCCAGAAATTGGGACGGTTGAGCCTATGTAAATCGCCAGGCGAAAAGCACCAAATCAGCGAATTCTTTCTCCAAAAGTGAGCCAGCCTCCAGGAGGCCCTGCCCCTTGACAAGCAACCATGGCTCAACGACATTCGGAAGCCCTTGAAGATTGTGATGACTACGAGGAGTGGCTGCCTCCAACAAGCCGTACCTACCTACTAATCCGAGATAACTATGTAGACTAATACGAGTAGTATTTATCGGATAACGTATCCGACACACCTCGCTGATTGGAGGACATTACTTAGACCTCCACCTGCCAAAAAGTTGCTGCTTCTGCGTCTGTCCGAAATATTTACACAACCCTGGGAGTCAATCGAACTCGATCCTCCTGACCCCAACTCACCACTCCTGCAAACCACCGCCTGCGCCTGACCCGGAAAAAGGGCCCAGAACATCGTTGCCTCCAGCTAACCAGTCCAACCATCCCCCCCCGACTGCTGCCTTCAACAGAGCTCCCTACTACGGAATCTCGAGGCTCTAAGCCTCCCATTTACACCAGCATGTCCGCACTCAAATATCGCCATCTCTCACGGTCCTCGTCCCACCGACAAGCCCTCCTGCGCAACCTGGTTACATCTCTCATTGAACATGAAACCATCTCGACGACATATGCCAAAGCAAAAGAGGCGCAGCGAGTGGCCGAGAAGCTGATCACTCTTGGGAAGCGCAACACCGGCGCTGCAAGGCACGAGGCACAGCAGATCTTTTACGTGCGTTTCTCCCTGTCCTGCCCCATCCTTCAAGCTACTACCAAGACTCTTTCCAAAAGCGGGAATTCATTGTCCCATACTAATCTATCTTCTCCATGGCATCTATAGGAACCGGAGAAACATCTCCCTAAACTCTTCGGCCCGCTGCGTGAACGCTATGCGAGCCGACCAGGCGGATACACACGAGTCCTGAGACAGGAGCGGAGGAAAGGCGACCAGGCCGAGACAGCCATCCTATGCCTCGTCGACGGCCCCAAAGATGTGAGATGGCACATGACGGCCCGCACAATCGTGCACGAGCGGGCCACCGACTCGCCAATGCGGGAGATGACCATGATGAATGTACGCAAGGTCACGCGGTTCCGCGAAGGCGGGCTGGAGGCGCTGGAGGAGGAAGTACGTAAGATCGAGAGCGGGAGACAGCTAGGGGTCGAGGAGAACGCCAGAGATGAAGCAGAAGAGGAGGAATGGGAAGATATCGACGATGACCTGGTCAGTGCCAGGGAAGTACGGGAGGCTAAATGGGCGCGTCAGCGCGAAGAAGACAGCCAGAAGATCGAATCCATAAACTCCAAGCTCGCCAAAGCGACAGACCTCACTGAGAAAACGAAAAAGGCCCTGGAACGGCAGCTGAAACTCCTAGAGAATGCACAGGATGAAACGTCCAAGGAGAAATTCCCTGTGGCGCTTGAGAAGTCGATACGAGTGGGCGGGAGTCGGAAGCGGAGGCGGCAGGCCAAGAGGAGTTCGCGCACAAACATAAGAATCGAGGTGTGAGAGCTACTTAGCGCAAGACGGTGGGTGTACCGCCCAATCGTGATCTGCCGACCATGTCTTGTCTGGAAAAGCTCATACTTCCCTGGTGTGATGTATTGACAAATTGGAATGGTAGTGGCAGAGGTAATCTGATAGAGGTAGATCATGTATCATGTAGATATCCCACCCTGTATATTACATCTCAATTCAAAAGGGGGTATCACGAGTATCAATTCATTGCCGAGCCTTGTCCTCTATGTTGGGACACCTCCCCCCCCTCTCTCCCACAAACACCCATTTTAAAGGATATTGGCATAGCTCAATCTTCTACAATTCCAGGTCCTCGTCTCGGTATTGATCCCTGACGACTCGGTAGAGATAAGCCGAACTGACCACTGCGGGGACCTGGTTTGTGACGAACAAGTCCACGTCGCCGGCCTCCACAAAATCATACAAAGGATTCCTAGCGCCGGAGTCCAGACCAGAGCGTAGCTCGCCATCTTGGTACGGTACTACCTTACCCGCATCGCCGTATGCGATCAGATTGTTGGGGTCGTGGGGATATAGAGGTGACAATTTGTAGGTTGCGGCCAATACAAGGACAGGCACGCGGTGGAATTTGGCCGCCTTGATCACGGCTTTGGTGCCAGAAGCGGCTACTAGGGATCCATTTGTCAGGACTGCGTGTGTATCCAGGATGACTTTGCTGGCACGTGGCATGACAGCGAATATCGCCGAGTCTGGGATCATGACGACCGTGATGCCTGCTGATGTTAGCGGCTTGGAAAAGGAGTCGCTGGGGAGGTTTTCGTCGTCTTGGGTGGCTGTGGGACCAGAAGAAGGGGTATGATTTCCTGTCAACAAGCCGTGAGTCCTGACATGGTTGTTGGGGTAGGATTCCGCGTGGATTACAGTAAATTTACGTTTGGAGGCGGCTTTGAGAAGGAACCGTTGGACGGTCAGCGAGGATGAGTAAGTGAAGATTGTCTCTTGAGGATGGATTTGTTCGAGAGCAGCACCACAGATCTCGTCGTCTGCTTCGTTAATCTCGTCGATGATTTCTTTGATGCCCTTGATGACTTCTGGGCGGAGATTCTGGAGAATGCCCGAAGCCATCTGAGGGGTAGATGTACCACTTCGTCCAGGTGAATCGAGCGCACTATGTCTCATGGTTGGATGTGCAAGTATACTGAACATGGAGGTGATGGGACGAGCGCCTCCTGGGGCTCCGGTGTGTGAGCTCATCAAGGGAGGCCGAGAGGAGCCAACGCCGCCACGTGAGGGCGAGGATCCAACACTGGTGTCGGCTCTGGTGAAAAACCCATTGGGTAATGCCTGCGAAAGGAACTTCGACTGACCCCCGGGGGGCTCCAAGGGAGTGACAGCATCCGTGTCCGGTTCACTGGCTGGTGCGCTTTCATCAACCTTTGCCCCAGGTTGGTCATCTTCCTCCTCCTCTCGTATTATGCCCAGAACACGACGGACAATATTTCCTACGGCTGGTTCGTGAGGAGCAGCATTTATCAATTTTTTGCCGACGTCGGAGACCCTTTGGATCAGTCTGGCGGAGTCGGGTTGCTTTGTCAATTCAACAGTGCGGAGAAGGAGAAGGGCTGTAGCGACGGCACAGCGCTTGGAACCTTTGATTTGACGCCTTTTGAGTAGGCTGATGGGGATGAGTCAGTTATATCAGACATAACGAGAAGTAGACTGAAGGAGCACATACGAGGCTAGATACTGAGTAGAGGAGTCGACAGGTTCAGAGGAAAGATGTCTTTGGAAGCTGGCGAAACCAGGAGTAATAGACGAGGCTGAGGGGGCCATGTTGGGAAAGATTCGATTTCAGAGGTGCTGATGATATTCTGTATTTCATTTGAGGCCAGAAAGTCCTGTATTGTTATTGTGCATCCCTCTGGTGTGGCAGTGGTACAGAGTATTGTACAGAATCGGGGCGTGGTTGATATTCGAAAAAAGTAATCAATGTGAATGACTCGCAGTTTCCCAAACAAGAAATGCGGATGAGATGGTGGGTTTTTGGCAGGTGGGGTTCAGAGTGACAAACTGGCTGGTTGGCAGATCAGGGGACTTTGTGACTCGGGTCAGTTCACATCGGACTGGGGAGCTTCTCCCGGCTAGGCTGCTTCGTACCTCGTATGTACTTGACGAGTACCTACTACCTGGCCCAACAGGCGACAGACGAGGGCTCGAGGGGTGGCTTTAGTTAAAGCCTTTTAACTAAAGTTGTGGCCGAGGGGCCAACCAGCCACCTATCGCCCGTGCTTGCAGGTGACTGCCCAGATTGAAATCCAGTGATGCAAAGAGCCTTGGGACGGAACACCACCTCGGATCGAAGTGACCGCACTTGAATCCCAATCCCAACCCAATTCCACCTCATCATCATCGTCCATCATCCACCATCCACATCCACCACCCTCCACACCTCGTCGACCTTGACCCTCACCCTCACCCTCACCCGCACCCTCACCCGCACCCTCACCCGGCACATAATTCTTTTTCTGGTTCCCTGTTCCCTGTTCCTTGCACTCGGTACCTTGTACTCTATTCGCGACCTCTTTTAACCTGACCTTCCACGCCTACTTGATTAGATCCTTTCTATTGTTCTCTGCAAACACTCCCTCCAGCAAGCCGAGCTGGTGTACTACCAAGTAATAGACAAGCACTGCTGCGTACATCTTCCACTACAGCATGTAACAAACTTGCTTCCAGCTATCCTAAACCCTACCACGCCCACTTCCCCACTCTCGTTGAACACCCGAAATGCCATCATAACACCTATTTTCCATAATCCTTCTACTCAGCGTCTATCTTCTGGTTGCCCTGTTCACTCAGTCCAGCCCAGATCAGGTCGCATCCCTCTCCAACCCAGTGCGCGCGGTTGTCGCGCACAAGGATGAACTCCCTCAACCTCATTTCGTCCCGGGTCATTGGCCAAGCTCAGCCATCTCGGCCGCGATCGCATTCTCAAGGCGACATCTTGAAAAAGGACTATTCCGACGAGGCTCCACGAGGGAGAACTTATAGTGAAGAGCATGTTCCACAGATCAAGAAGGAGCCGACCTCTCAATTCCCACTCTTCAACCCCGACCCCGCCATACCCGACGATGAAGCCCTAAAGGACGAGGCCGACCAAGATGATGAAAAGACTCCCTTGCTCCAGCTAGACGAGCGAAAGCCTGCCTCTCAGTGGGATAATGGATGGAGGCGTTACGCGAAGGGACTGACAGATGTCATTACTACTATCCTCGCAGCCCTTGGAACCCCTATTGTATATATTGCCAGATATTTCAGAACTGAGCAAGGGAGATTCACCATCGTGCCACGCTCCCCTCGCCCTCATGGCTCGTCATTGAGCGGTTCCACCAAGGCTATTGGACTCTCGAGCGCTGCCAAAGGCTCTTCTTGGGCCTCCGAGAAGCCCGGGAAACCGACCAATCGCCCTCTTCTAGACGCAAAACTACGCCATTCTTATTCCAGTGATTCCTTGACCACTCTTAGCTCCGACTCTGACAATGATGGACAAAAGGCTGATCAAGCTCAAGGCCGACCAAAGGTCAAAAAGGAAATAGCCCCGCGGCAAGAGTCTGAAACTCGGAGATCTTCAATAAGAATCAAGGAACAAAATGATGCCGTCAAACGTCGCAAGCAGAAAAAATCCACAAGTCCGCTTGGTGATGCCACTCCCTTGACTGTGGACACCATCAAGTCTCCAAGGTCTCCCTCGCCGTCATTACGTATAACTCGATATCCTCACGCCCCTCAGCCTCCACGTCCTTTGATTCCTAGACGTCAACCATCGTACTCCAATCTCATTCCCCGCTCTCCAGGTCGAGGGGCATCTTTGCAGCAAAAGACACTGGTTCTCGACCTTGACGAAACCTTGATTCATTCCCTTGCCAAAGGCGGCCGCATGTCTTCTGGCCACATGGTTGAAGTGAAATTGAATACCCCTGTGGCTCTCTCTGCCCCACAACCCGGCCAGGCTACGCCCGTTCTCGGACCTCAACATCCCATTCTATATTATGTACACAAACGACCCCATTGTGATGAATTCCTCCGAAAAGTGTCCAAATGGTTCAAGTTGGTGGTGTTTACAGCCTCTGTGCAAGAATACGCGGACCCGGTGATCGACTGGTTGGAAGTTGAACGCAAGCATTTTGTGGGGAGGTACTATCGACAGCATTGCACGTTTCGCAATGGTGCATATATCAAGGATCTGAGCAGCATTGAGCCGGATCTGAGCAAGGTGATCATTCTGGACAACAGTCCCGTCAGCTATATTTTCCATGAAGGTCAGTTCACAGCAAATCTACGTGCAGTCGTCCAAGTGCTAAAATCGGCGTTAGATAATGCGATTCCGATTGAAGGATGGATCAACGATCCAACTGATAATGATTTGCTTCATTTGATACCCATGTTAGAGGCACTGCAGTATGTGACGGATGTTAGAGCCCTGTTAGCCCTTCGGCGAGGAGAGGCAGAGGTTGCTTCGTAGCAAGGGCCACCTAGCTAGATAGTGAAGATGGAATATGGGTCATTTCTATTTCTTCGTGTCGTGTGGATAGATGAACCTACATGTGAACTGTGAGCCCGTGGCCTTATATCTCGACCTCCCGACCCCTCCTAACCCCGTATTCTTCGAGTATCGATCCTCCATGCATGCCACGCCGTTAGAACCGTGATCAGCCTAGCGGGACGAACCACGCCCTTGATCTACATTCCTCCCAGCCACAAAACCAACGAGGGGTAGTTCAATTGCCAACCACAATTGCAGTTTGGACTTGGTTGTCGGTGTTGGCACTTATCATCATTGGTGTTCCTTGTCACATTGTGTACCGACCGCCGGCATCCGAAGAGTCATAAGCCTCCCCACAAGAAGGCATAGACCTCAAGCCCTGCTTCCAACTGAGAACTTCATTTTCATTTTCATTTGTTCCCCTGGGCGATCAGCATTAGTTCCATTCTACCTCATCGTTATAAGGGGACAACGTTCCTTAGACATTTCCTTTGTCGGACTATACTTTCGGGTGTATACTCCGTACCACTATTCCTTTTTGTCTATCACGTTGTATGTCCCGGTAACATCCATCCTGTCCAAGCCCACGAGAGTTGGAATGGCCGACAGATCATGTCCTTGAACAGCACCTTCCATCATCAGGATGAGTTCCATATACCATTCAGTTCTAATAGCACCACCATCGTAGCCTCGCCGTCGCAATCAACATTGAGGACGACGATCGTACCTTCGGAGCCTGCAGAACTCAGACCGTCTTATCTGCACATTCCTTCATTTCGACCTTCCCGACCGTCCCTTGACAGCACCTATTCCGAATTATCAGAATTATCCTTCCAATCCAAAGAACTGCAATCGCAGCATCCTCTTGTCCGCTCGATCTTCCAGGATGCTGCATCCACTCCAGCCCCGCGTTCTCGCATCGGCGCAGCCTTACACTCATTCTACGTCACAAACTATGGAGCCATGTTGGTCCTCGCTTCTCAATTTTTTGGCGCCGGCATGAACGTGAGCACGCGCCTCCTTGAGACTTCCGGCAAGCACGGTGCGGCCATGCATCCGTTCCAGATCATTTTCGCGCGCCAGTCCATCACCACCCTAGTTTGCACGACGTATGGAATATACACCAAAGCCGTTCCCTTCTTCCCACTTGGCCCCCCCGAAGCCCGCTGGCTGCTCGTGCTTCGAGGCCTGTTTGGGTTCTTTGGTGTCTTCGGCCTTTACTTCAGTCTCCTGTATCTTCCGCTGAGCGAAGCGACAGTGCTAACATTTTTAGCACCCATTTTGTCGTGCTACATCTGCAGTTTCGTCATTCCAGGGCAGACTTTCAGTAGACAACAGCAGTTCGCTGGCTTTCTCAGTCTTATCGGGGTGCTCTTCATCGCACAGCCAGCGTCTCTATTCTCGACGTCATCAACAGCCTCGGACTCCGCCCCTCCCCAGCCTCACAGCGATGGTGGCATCTACTCTGCCTCAAATTCTACGGCAACCGTTCCTTCCGGACCACAAGAAGTAACATCCTCGCAACACCTGATGGCCATCGGCATCGCAATGCTAGGAGTGTGCGGTGCAACAGGTGCGTTCACCTTGATCCGAGCCATCGGGACCCGTGCACACGCATTTATCTCCATCAACTATTTCTCCGCTTGGTGCACCATCGTATCTTTATTTGCTCTGGTTGTGTTTCCGGACGTCAAGTTTCGCTTTCCAGGCAACCTGACCGAATGGGGTCTCCTCCTCAGTTTGGGGGTGTGCGGCTTTGTGATGCAATTTCTCATGACCGCTGGCTTGGCCTATGGTGGCCCCTCCGCTGAGAGCCACGCGAATCATGCTTCTGCCAGGGCTAGAAGTAGGCAGGCCCTCCATAAATTCAGGGACGTGGAGAGTAATGACACCACCGCCCCGGCAAGCTCTTCCACGCCGGAAAGGAGGCTCGGCGCTGACCGAGGAGAAGGAACAACACCAAATGTTCCTCACAATGCTCCGTCGACAAAGCCCAAACTTGGTAGCAGCGGCACTCGCGCCACGAGCATGGTCTATACACAGATGCTGTTCGCACTGGCCGGCGACAAGTTCGTATTTGGGGTCAGCCCCGGTATGATGAGCTGGATCGGCAGCGTTCTGATCCTCGCGGGCGCCATCTGGGTCGCCAGCGCGCGGGACAAGGATGAAAAGAACCGTGAAGAAAAGGACGACGAAGAGGAAGATCCACATTCTAATAATAACGGCAGGTATGACAGTCACCGAGAGCAAAGACAGAGCAAGCACATGGATACGACTACCGTCAACGAGGCGGAGGAAGTAACTGGACTGATGAGTGATATTGATGATATTGACGACCACGGCGATGGGGGCTTGGACGTGCGACGAGGAGGATGGCGACGGGGAGGAAGTGCCCCCGATGCCCATGGCCAACCTGAGAGCCTCGAGTTGCACGATTTACCACCTCTTCACGCCGGCAGAGCGTAGCGCCATCTAATTCCCTAGTTTGCAGCATAGCATGACACGACACGACATGAAATCTCACCACCTCCCAGGATGTTTATATAGCTGGCTAGCAAGCAGTAGGGCGCAGAAACTGCCCGCCATCCTTTTGTTCTACGGAACAACACCCAGAGTATGCACGTACGGACAGATAGGGCTGGCAAGGGAATTGGAATTGGGGCTGGATCTGGGACTTGGAATGGATGAACAGCACGCATCACAACCACCGAACAGGACAGAACGCATGCAGATATAGCTGAGCTATAATAGATAGATATAATCTTACGTATAACCAACATATAAAGCTTCAACTCACACACTTGGGTGCATAACGCAGCAGATTAATGTGAACGTATGGGATTGGCGGCCCAAGCAATCAAGTGTCTCAATGATAATACATGAACCACTTGGCAAGTGATGAGGGTGCACGGTAGAATCGATTTCAACGAAGACGGATTAGAGCTATCTGCCTATTTGGTCTGCCTGCTTGACTGCCCTGCCTGGTTATCTATCTGCTTTCTGCTGAGGATTGAAGCACGGAAATTGGCCAAGCTCGGTTTGTTGGGTTGGTTTACGAGTTAGGAGTATAGTACTCCGTTGTCCTGTCATCTCCCTTATTTCTCATACAGACCTGACAGCGCAGACTCCGAAAGGAAAATTTGCTCTCGCTTTTCTTTCTTTCTTTTTTGATATTGGCAAGCCCTTCAAGCACTAGTTGTGTATGCGTGTGCCTGTGACCTCCATTCCCAAGCCCATAATCATATCAATCCATACGATGCGACACCCATTCCCGGTGCAAATGCACATGTAAATGCCTATGCCTAGCGTCATCGAATGCTAGACAAAGAGAGTCACACAAACTCCAACTGCAGTTCCTTGATGGAAGCTATGGTGGTGCAAATGTCTTTCCCCATCCATTTTCGATACCCAAAAACGCCTGGCTCTTTTTGCCTGCTACTTGCTTGCTTGCCTTTTCTCCCCGTCAATGATCGACCGTGTTCAATGATGCTGCAAATGCAACTAAAGGCCGAGAGACACCAGGATACTATGCGGAGGGTGCTGCACCGGTGGCATCACTGCCGCCTGGTCCCACTGCTCCTCCATTAACTATTGCGGAAGTGGGACCAGGAGCATTGTTGTTATTCATGATGTTTTCCATGTCGAAGGAAGGAAATACTTGAGATGGTGGAGGCTTCTTGGGTAGATGAGCCGGTGCACCATACCTCTGTTGCAAAGAATCCTCCTTGGGTTGAGGTGAGGATGAATGGCTCGATCCTTTGTCAAAGCCGCGCGGGCCTGTCGGTAGAGTATTTGCCAAGGATGTATCAGAGCCAAAAGGTTTGGACACATTGATGGCCCGACTTTGGCTGGATGATGGTGATGGTTTTTTTCGGCCATTCCGACCCCCGTTGCGACTCGAGGCATTATTTGGTACAAACGATCTAGTTTGGGGGTTGAATAACGACCTTGAGTAGCTGCCTGGTACCGGGTGCTGTGCATTGTATGGAGGATTTCCTCCATAGTTCTGACCTGGTAGATGTCCGTATGAATACGACTGAGAGTTATTCATCGTAGAGTTTGTCTGATAGGCCGACCAGGAAGCAGGATCCGCGTTTCCAGATACAGGCTGTTGTGGATAAGGATTTTGGTATTGATTACTCAACCATGGTTGGGTTTGCTGTAAACCTAAGTGGGGCTGCTGGATGTATTGGCTATTGACCGGGGCTGCCATCGGTGAAATATTCTGTTGGTAATTGTTTGGAGGCTGAGAGTAGTTGAAATAGTTGGTTGAGGCTGGTGGCTGTGACGGATCCCAGCTTTCTCGTGGGCCGAAATTGTGATTACTGTTGTTGTTGCCATAAGGAGCGGCGCATCGACTATTCCCGTTGTACGACATGCTTGGATCGTAGCTTGGGAATGTCTGTGTCGGAGTAGTACCATAATTCATACTTAGTCCGTATGAATCAGAGGATGGGTATGGTCCTTGATAAGTCTGCTCTGAGTACTGAGGCTGATAATGATGATGCATGTTCGGCATATTCATCGGTGCATAGCTGGGAATGAACGCGGATCGAGCTTCAAAGCTGTCATCTTTCGGAGTTTTGACCTTTCGAGTCTTGCGCTTGCCACTGGATGAGCTTGATCGAGACATACTTGCCGAGTGCTCCCCAGTGGAGGCGCTCTCGCTGGGAGCCGGTTCCTGAAAATCGCCAAATATGCGCTCTCTTGCAGCTTTGTACTGGGCCTCGCGCTCCTCTCTTGTCAACTTGGACTTGTCCTTGTTTGGCGTAGAATCCATAGGCGATGCAATGCCCTCTTCGCTGTTTGTCTCTTGCCCTGCGTCCGACGTAGCTTTTGAAGGCGCCGAAGAACTTGCTGCAGTGCTGCCTCCAATTGACTGTTGACGTGCATCTAGTCCAGCTCTACGCAAAACTTTAATCGTCATAGCAGCAGGTGGTTGTGCTGGCCCCACAGGAATTGATGAAGCAAGCACGTACAGCGGGGTTGGCCTCCTGCGGAAATTAGCATAGTGAATATCCAGGGGACATTATTGTACTTACATCGTGATGAGCGGGGTCTTAAAAAGTCGAATTGATGTGCCATCTTCGTTTATATGATGGGCAAGCATGTAGTAGTCGGCTAGCTTGTGAGCAAGTAGTCTTGCAAATGCATTCTGAGGCGGTAGATCAAGGAACTCGGATCGAGGGTTTGCGATGAATGCTAGCAGCTTTTCCTCCAACTGTAATAGAGGCAATCGATCCTTTGGAGTCGCTAACGCATCAAGTAGCTTTTCGTCAGGTGCTACTGGTAGTGGCGTTGCACGTTCGTGAACATCGTTCCCAGCCTCGGCTTGATGTTCAGGGACAGGATCTTCCTCAGAGCCAGGTTGCACAATGGGACTGATTGGCAAGTCTCCAAATCTTGGGGTATTGGTTGAGGTCAACGTGTGATAACGCCGAGGAGCGATTGTGACACCAGATGTACTGGGTCGTAATCCCAGACGGGATGTGGTCGCTTGTTGCTCAGAATCACGTTGGAAGCTAAGCTCCCGACTTGGAGGATTCGATGAATCATCATCATCGACGGCTCTAACGCTTGCGCTGTCATCTGGGCGAATGCTCTCTTTTTCATCCATTGCAAAGGTTGTCACGGATGCCATGCTCTTTGTGTCGAAACTCTGCTGTTTTGTGGAAGAGTTTGATAGATGAGACTGGTCATCTTCCAAAGATTCACCACTCTCACCGCTGTGATGGTCTCCTGCGGCGGCGGTAGCATCTTTGACTAATGAAAGCCCTTCAATGGCTGTCGTAGCATAGTCCGACTGTGCTTGCACATCCATCCTGCCAAACACTGGCTCGTTTGCTTTCCTTGGGCTAGCCGGTGGCATTCCCTGGGCTGTCGTCGGTGGTGGTTTACGTGAATTGTTGGTGACGTGATTGTTCTCAGTGATACGAGTCTTTTTATCCTCGACAATGTTAGGATTAGGGTGTGATGCTGGTGCGGCGGGCGCACGCATTGCGGCAACCTTTGATAAAGTTAGTACGTTGGCTGACGAATGCAAGTGCAGTTGATGGGGGAAACGAACCTTTGCGAATGACAATTTTGCTGGAACCGAGCCAACCTGAGAAGACGCCATGTTGCCTAAGGAGATTCGTCACGTCGTATCCAACAGCACGAAGTAAGGCTACCAAGCTGAGGATTGAAAATGAATGTGGATTGTGAGCGCGAAGAATAACGCTTCGATGTCCCGTTCTGCGTCTTCACACAAGATCTTGCTCATCAACAGAGCCTGCGCAGCACAAACTAAGTGGCTCCATGGATTCGACGAATAGAGTGTATGTGGTCCAAGGGTTAAAGTTCGTGAGTTGGTAAGTGGGCAATTCGCAGTGAAAGTACCAAGACTTGTAGCGTGACGGTGGTATTTCTCTGTTTTTATGGGCGAACTTCAACTGAATCAATTGAGGGAAGAGACTTCTTGGGAGTGTTTGAGGCTGTTTCGACGGTGAAGAATGATTTTCGCCGTGATAGGGACAGATGCCTTGCAGATGCAGGATGACAAAGTTAATCAACAGCGATGGGCACAAGGAGACAGGTCTATGACCAGGGGAGGTAGGTTGGAGGGTGACGATGGGTTTGTCCTAGTCCATTGCGCCTCGACAAAGGGCGATGACTGACATCGAAGGGTACAGAAGGGCGTTCAGGCTAGACAACGTGAATCTGGGGGATCCAAAATCCATGCATGAGGTTCGAAATGCCAAGCGAAGTCGGAGCAAAGTATTTGCGGTGCCGTACTCCGTTCTGACTCAGTGCCTCAGTGGCACCCAGAATACCAGTCCTTGTAGCGCACCCACTACCACTACTTCCACACGTGGGCAGTGGCTACCAACCTCCCTCGTCCCTAACCTCAAAATTTGGCCATCAATTGCCGCTTGTACCCAGAGCCACCAACTTCTAAACTTCTACCTGGGGAGGTAAACTTTGTCAGAGCAGAAAACGAGTAATACTCCGTTACTCTATCCGTATTCGTACGACGACTGGCAAGGTGGCTACCCAGCATCCATCAGTCTCACTTGGTTCTGTGCATCCTTTCTCTTCTGCCTACTCAATGTTCCACTTTATTTCGACTCATACACATTCTAATCCGCCTTTTTCTCCCTCGACTAAATAACTCATTCCAGTATCTGATATTGTAATCAAGCGCGACGAGAAGAGCCAGGTATTCGGAGCGCTTAATTTTCGCTCGAGTCTTGGTCTATGGTTTCTACCCAGGCACCCTCCAGACTCAACAATCCTTTAGACATCCCGTTTTACACCCGTTCAATTAACGCAAAATCTGGGGGAGCGGCTGGGTTTTCTCGAGTTTTTCTGATGGTAGACGCTCACCGGCGCCTGCAATGAACCGTTACCGAACAATACCTGGCCTCGGTCCCCAAAAGGCCACTGCTTCTACTGTTTGTCAGAAATGCTTGAAGAAAGATATGACGACTCCCCCTCATGACCTCGCACAGACTATACTGACTGCATACAAGCCATTATTCCTACGAGTGCAAGGCGAGTACCCAAGAGCGACCATACATCTCTCGCCCCTCGAGGACTCAGCAATTGCTCAACCCTAAACTTGTGCCCAAACTTTCCAATGACAGGCCCAATAACTTACTAAATAGGTAAAATTCTACGAGAACTTGGGTTGTCGGGTAACTGATCATTCATTAGCAAGGGTGTTGCGGACAAACAATTGGCTCAAGCAGAAGACAGTCGCAATGGAGTTTCAGTGCGAGGTCTCGAAAATCGCGGCCGTAGTGGAAGCCCCAGGCAACGGTCACGCTCGCGTTCAATCTCATCAGATTCAGTCTCGACGATCTCTACAAATAAATCTCGCTCGAGGACTCCATCTGACATGCACGATCGAGGCAGACATTTCCTAACGAGTGGAGACGTGAGTAGAAGCCGACTAGCCACGCCGCCGTCGCACAGTCATGGAAAGCGGAAGCATAGATCCGTGTCAAGTTCTCATTCTCGATCACCACGAAGAAAGGCACCTGGTTCTCACCGCAAGAGCCGCCGGCACAGGACTATAAGCCCAATCGACCGTGGCCGCCCCAGCTCTTTGCGCCGAGGCAGCCACCGTAGCCGCACTCATACCCCAAGCATGGATATCGGAGAAATAACGAAACACAGAAGGTCAATGGACTCGGGCCAAGGTTACAACGATGAGAACGATTTGTATGATCAGAGGCGCAGTCGTCGTGAGAGTCCAGGCCTTCGTGAGAGGTATGGGTCTGGCAACACAACTGCACAACCGCGTGATCAGAGGAAGGAGCGCAGTTTGAGTCCGTACAGCAAACGACTGGCACTAACCCAAGCTATGAATATGTGATGCTAGAATTGTTCTGTGTACACCTGCTTGTCATCAGGTACTGGGAATTATAGTTCGGATCGGCGCGTATTGGCAGTTATTGAATATTGCAAGGTGTTGGGAGGCCATTGTGTGATGTGGTATTCCCTGCTAATCAGGTAGCGGGTATTTCATTCTCGATACCCAATCTGCATTCTGTTGATATTTCTAGAGTTCACTCCTTCTTTGGAACGCATATTTCAATGCTAGCAATAAATCATCATTTCCCTCCAACCTCCTCCCCGGCCCTGACTGTTCAACTTCGTAACATTTGGGCATCGCCGCTCCGTGTCAGGGAAATGATATGCCTGCTGCGAACTCCTCGCTGAACAATATGTATCTTGTCTCCCATATTCCCTACATCCCTACGTCTGCGAGAGATCATACTCCGTTAGGTGATAGCCGATTCCATAGCATCCAGTCAAGATTCAGCATCTTTGGGGCGCATTAAGGATTTTGGCTCGAGATGATGCTGGGATGAGCCATACGATCCTGAAGCAGCGAGATTATTTCCCTCGCTCCGCATGATATCCTGCTTCTCAGTTCTCTTATAAAATCCGAGCGTGGCGAAGTCCCCCTCACTAGATTGCGAGATCTCAGATCTGTGCCCTTGAGCAGTGATTCTTGAAGGACGAGTGTACAAGCTCGACTGGAGTGAGTCGCCGCATTTTCAGAGCAGGGATAGAGCAGCAGAGTCCAATACCACGCGGATTGTGCCTATTGATGTTGGCCCTTCTATAGGTTCGATCGTTCGATTTTATCTTATTGCACCAGTATGGCGAATGCGAGAGGGTATGAATTCCATATAGGACTTCAGGGTATCTCGGGCTCGTACTCGTCTTCCACTTCTGTTTCTTTCTGCTCTTCTTTCTCTCGTAAATGGATGCTTTCCACAAGAGTGCTGCCCTCAATGCCAACTTCTTCGCCTTGTTGGCCGTCTTGCACTGCTTTCCCTTTGCTCAACGCCTCCTTCTTTGCATTCTCTATTCTCTGTCTGACCAGTCGAGCAATGGCATTCTGTGTTCGAACATCCACGGCCTTCATCTTTTCCGCAAGATCTCGTTTCAAGTCCCAGTTAGGCTTCTTTGGCTGGAGTTTGAACAGGTCAATCCCCTTCTCCGCTTCGACTTCATCTTTGGCGGCTTGTTCGGCGGTGGTCGTCGCAATGCGCTCTGCCTGGGCCTCAACGGTCTCGACAGTGTCGGAGGGATTGTTTTCAAAGCCAAGCTTAGCGCCCTTAGTAGTTATATCATAATTCCGGCCAGATAGGTAGTTATTGGTCTTGGAGGGTTGGTAGTCTTGATTCTCTTGGGCGGGTTCGTCTGTGACGGGCTCAGGCTGTTTGCGCTTGAGCGAGGCGAGTTTCGCGAGGCGGGCTTTGCGGTCGACTGAAGCAGCGTCAAGACTTGTGTGAGTGGCCGACATGATGAGCTATGGGCTATTGAGCACTTCAATTTCGGTACAGAACTTGTACTTTCAGTATTCTCGGTTTAATATAGCAACGCAGGTGTGGTATGTACCGACGTACTACATATGTTCCGGCTGAACCTCGGATTTAATTATTCTCTCAAGATTTTCTCGGACGCGACATGTCCGCCTCAAGCAGTGCATGCACTACCACTAACGCCAACACCACCATTTCATCTTCAAAGCGCATCCTACCAACCACAGCCAGATGCATGGACTTCTGAATGTCCATCAGGTCGCCCAGCACAGTCCTATCATGCCTACAACATAGTCATCGCTCGACCCGCCGTTCACCATGGGCACCTCCGCCAGCCACAATCTTTCCTCTCTCGTCCCTTTCCTCGAGGAAGTCTCCCTATTCTAGACGCCTTTTCGACTCACCTACTTTGCCATCCACGGATCATTATGACTCTATTGCTGAAGCTGGAGTTGGCGAAGCCAATCCAATTCCTACACCCCTCGGTCACACCTGGTTTATCACTCACAAAGATCAATGGTGGATCAGGAGGCAAAGCTACTTAGATGTTCATGCTGAACAAAATGAGTTATTGCCGCAGGATATTAATGAATTTGCTACCTTTATTCAGTCTCGACGGGGACTTTGGGACGAATTGTATCGCATGTTGGCCTTTCCACAAGATGGTGATTTTTTGCAGGCCCGGAAAAACATGTCCAATTATCAAGACCAGGCGACAAAGCTTTTGACCCTTTCCCAGAAATTCGGAGGCATCCCTCGTGCATACATGAGAAGGGAGCAAATACCTCCATTTCTAATCGGTGCATTGGCAGGATCAGCGAAATCCGCCCTTCGCCTCATGACTTTGATTGGAGACTCCCCACATTTCTCCTTTGCCACCAAGTGTGATTGCATTCTTTACATGAGAATAGTCCACTGGTCTGAAATCAACACGGAGACGGGCCTGCGAGAAATTTACGACGCCGAAATCGACAAGATTGCTGTGTCTGCGTGGCCCGATCAAATGCCAAAAAGTGCACTCCTCGCCATGCTGAATCACAGTAGTTTCCAGAGACGACGAGAAATCATTGATCGCGTTCTCGCCGCTTATGAACGCGTACCGCCAGAGTTACTGCTCATAATAGTGGACTATTATACAAAACAAAACCTGCCAGAGGATGCCCTTGCCATTCTCTCACGTACCACAGCAAAAGACTTGGAAACCCTCGGAGAACGGGTATATGGACGCTACTTTAATCTGATCAGGATTGACACCGTCGAGCACAGCGACTCCGGAGTGAATTTTAAGATTTTCCCACGTCTACTTGAGATTGGCCTCCCTCTCACTGATGGCATGCACTGCGAACTTATCGGTCGGGCTATTAAGCTCGGGCTGTCCGATGTTGCATGGGAGGTATATCGCTTCATGGAAGCTAACAACATGGAAGTTAACGCCTACGGGCACCTCGTCCTTCTGAGGCATAGCTTTGCGCGAGGCGATCTTGATGGACTCAATCTCATCATGTCCAAAATCTATCAGCGAAAAGACCTTGTCACAGATCCCTACCTAGTGTCATTCACCATGAACATCGTTAGATACGTTTGCTATTTTGAGCGCGAGCTTCCTGTGAGAGAGTCATGGGCACATGTGCTGGCAGTCTACGATCGGGCCTACGACAGGGCTCCATTGGTAAAGCTTGGGCTTGTCGACCCGCTACCTCAAGCCGAGGCAGGTGCAACACTTCCACAACCGACTGGCCAACAGTTAGCCTTCACTCTTTGGACATACATACTCATTCAGCCATCCGATCACACTGTCCAGCATTTCTGGCATCACTTCACTCACTTAGTCGCCTGCAGAGACAAGGATATGTGTGAGGTTGCACGCCATGATGTACTTTACAATGGTCTGATTATATACTGGGGCCGCTTGAAACGAACGCTGTTGAACGCGGTCGAAATGCTGGAAGAGATGGAACGACTTGGTTTTTGTAAACCTACGGAAATGACCTGGATCTTCCTCATTTCCGCATTCATGAAACACGGTCAAGAAGCCTCAGCCGAACGCATTAGGCAAATGATGATCGCCAGGGGTGTCGAAAGCGACCCGGAAAACTGGCTATGGCTTCTGAAGGAATATTCGGAATCCAATCTCGTTGTGCGAATTAAGCACAACTTTGGACAGAAGGTGTCTCCTAATGGAACCCGTCAGGACTCTGTACTAGACTGGGGAAAGTTTGACATGTTACGAGCCCCAGTCTGAGAGGCATGTATTACAATGCGTTACGACCAAGAGTACACTCTACTCGATTTGTGGAAATGCGATGTCCCTTCTCTGTACTATAGTATAGAAATTTCTCAGCGGTTGAGAATTGTATTGAATTATATATTACTTTATCCACCACGCCCAGTGGCATATCAGTCGTATTCCGAACAGAATCAGAATCTCTGCAAACGAACGGCTCAGTGGGATGTACTTAGCAGCCAGGGCATCGTCGGAAGCGGATAAATAGGTGTCTCCGTGCCGACTTGGGCACAAGTTCTTGGCAGATATTATGTGTCTCTTTGGCAGGTTCCATCCATAGCCTTTCCCTCAATTAATCCATCTACCAAATTATCACGACTTCAAGGCTGATCATTTTCTGATGTGCACCTGAATCCCAGAGCGTGAAAGTGTTGTCGTTACAAGAGATTGTCGCGATCTGGCGGCCTTCGCGCCTTAGATTGTATTTGGCGTTCTCGCCTCCATCGCCCCCGAAACCTGCGTGGAGCATACCACCAATACCAACGAATCACTTACCGATTACTTACACGGCCTATGGTCAGAAACACACGTTTCTTTGGGTCAGTGGGTGATGGGGTGTATTGTGGCAAGAGAGAGCCTTGCACAAGATCCAACGCTGTTGACCTACCTCGTACGTATTGTTGATCTCTCTGAATCTTCTTCCCTAGCGCCTTGATGTTGTCGCGTGGAATTACTTCAAAGGATGAGTATCTGGTAAAAGGTCTGATTGATCATATCCACTGTTCATGGTTCGCTTTCTGGCCGATTTCTCTGCTCAGGGAGAATCGAGGACGCAGACATGTCCAAGGGATTGAAGAGCACTATTATCGACAGCACCCGCATAGTTGTGCACACCATGATCTGCGAGGGCAATATCAGGCAAGAAATAGGTCTCCCAGTCCCATGGTAGCGCCTCCTTGGAGATTTTGTGCAAACTAAACTTGATATTCGGCACCGCTCACAAGGGGCTGGCCTTCTAAGACATGGAGGCCTAAGCCAATGGCAGTGGTGTACATCGATCCCCCCAAAATTATACGGCAAGACATGCAATGGCACACGCTGTCCTGGAAGCTGTCCATAGAGTTGCAATGTTACTCCCAAGGACTTTGCTTGCTGAGGCACTCTGACGAGCAGAGCATGTCATCTGGATGCCAACCTGATCGGTGTAAAATGAAGACTGGAAACTGAAAAGACCTGATGAAGTTCCCTCATTGCATTGTTGCTCGATCTATTCCGTGATCATCCTGAAGGCTGACATGACTTATATATAGGATACATCTCTCCCATCTTCTACCAAGTGCATTGCGAGATGATGAGCTAAATGACTCTTGAAAATTCTTGTGCGGTATGGCTGCCCCGGTTTCGGTGCCATCAGAACCAGGTGGAAGTCGCAGCCTCCAGCCAAGAAATAATGTTTATGACCATGTCGCAGCAGCTGAGAACTCACTGCCACGGACCACAGGCATTGGAGCCACCAAGCCGGGGTCCCAGCAAGCAACCGTTAACGCGAGAACTGGCGGAGATGGCGGAGCAGGCAGGGAGCCACCCAAAGAGCCACGTCTCATGAGTCGCAATTGTATACCTCCACCACCAAATCAAAAATATACAAGGCCTCTAGAAGGTCGAACACTGTATGATGTGTACAGACCCTCCTCGTCCCGTCTTGCAGACTTTGTTAGTCGTGAACGAAGGACTGGTACTTCCCTGACCTGGCACTCTACTCCTCTCCACCAACTCGATGATACTACCCGGGGCAATGGGCCACAATCTCCATTGTCCAGTCCTTCTGAACGTGGAAGCGCAACGAGAGTAGGACAGTCGCAGCACGAGAGCTCTCACAACCAGCAACATGGCCAGGGAAAAAAGTTGGCCTTGTCGCCCCCGGCCCGAAGACCGTATCGAACTTCCATTGATGAACGAATTACACCAATAGTGGACATTGAAAATGCAAGGGCAAGGGATATGCTGATGAAAGCATTTCTAGAAAGCCAATTAGACAACCTGGGATTCAGGACAGAAGAAATCAATCATGGTTCCATTGACAAACCACGCGGTCATGGGTCTCAACAAGGAAGTCACCATCTACGCAACACAGGAGGCAGATCACCTTCAGCCTTGTCGCTTGCTCCGGCTACTGACATGAGTTCTGAGGACAACTTGAATGCCAACTCAATTGCCAAGCCGTTTAGCCATCCCTCGCCTACAGCACAGACGGTCGACTTCGACTCAGGTACTGGACAAAATCCATCATCATCAGCAGGGAACACACCCTTCTCGTTTCTCAGTTCTGACAAGGACATGGGTGGCGCTTGTGACAAGAACTCAGTCACTGTGGCTTCTAGGTTATCTAAGTTCTCTAACGAAGAGACAGCCTCGACTTCATCTACAGTAAACTCGAGAACTAAGTCATTATGTCGGGAGTGCCGTACACCAGGAAGCTCCCTCACCCCCTTAGTTCCCTGCACCTCGTGTGAAAGAAGATACCATCACAGTTGTGGTAATCCAAAACCACCAAAAGGGTATATCTTTGCATTATTCGCTACGTTACTACCTGAGCTGACATACAACAGTGCCAGTGCCAGCGAATTTGTGTGTGGGAAGTGTCTAAAAAAGAAAGGGTTCCCTCGAACCCTTAGAGAACAATCTCAAGGGTCTTCTTCTGTCAAAACAGATACCTCTGCCCTTCGCCAAGCAACCCGAACTGCGCCCGTACTCAAAGCCTCGACACCTATGCGTCCCGCGCATCTTTGGAAGAACAATCAAGATCATTCTGCGTTTGAAACACAATCTTCGCAGGGCGATTTGTACAACTCAATCACATGTCATTTGTGGAAGCAGGACAAGTGTAATCTTTATGAGGATCATTGTCTTTTCGCCCATGTTGAAACTGGCAGAGACAGTCCTTCTGGTCGGCATCCTGCCAAGGCATTTACCTGCGCAGCATGGAAGGCTGGCCATTGCAGCAGGCCTTCCCAAGAGTGCTTCTACTCGCATCAGGATACTGGACTCTACGTCGGCTTCAACCATATCGTCTCACGTAAACATATCACTTGTTATTCCTGGAAGGTATCTGGATCTTGTCGATATTATGAGGAGGATTGTCCCTTCACCCATCGAGATACTGGTATTCTCGCCTGGCTTCCTGGGAAAGGTGCACAGTCGGGGCCTGGCAAGAGTTTGCTCAAGAGCTATATCTGCCCTAGATGGGAGACTAACCAAACATGCATGTGGTATCCAACCGATTGCCCGTACAGCCATAGTGCCAATGCCACATCGTGCCTCCCATCTGTCACTGAGAGGGACGCGAATGCTGGTAGAATCGAACCTTGCACTGGAGGGGACTCACAGCTTCGCCCAAATAGACCCCCATCCCCAACCTCCGGTCCGCAACCTACGCTTATGCCTTTACCAGTCGACTCGAAAGAGCGCAATATGCCCAGAAACGCCCAAGCAGTCGAAATGAGCACCTTCTCAGACAGAGATACACCTAGCTTGACCCCTACCGCGGACACTTCCAGAGTCACATCTACAGGGGATCACCCTCCAGCAATAACGCATCATCCTTTTGCCGGTCGCCACATGGCCAAACGTGGTGGGCGGTTGGTCCGCATCCTGCCATCGAAACCGAAAAATGACAATGCTTCGGGGGCTTCACTCAGATCGCCATCACAGTATCAACTTAATGGCAGTGTATCAGAAACCGTAGGCGCCTTCTCGTCCAGACCTCTCATGGCAGAGACACAAATGACTACCAATGAAAAGCAGCAGGAGATTCTTGATTCCTCTGGCAAATCAGACGCAACAAGTGTGAAAACGATCCCCGAGAACAGGATGAAGAAATGTGAAAAGTGTGCGAGGATTCTCGGCTTGGCGACCCGATGTGTTGGATGTGCTGCAGCTGATACTGCACATGCCCAGGGTGCACCTGGAAGTAGATTCAACGCGATTGACCTTGAGCTAACTGAGTCGGCAACTTCAACGTCCGTCCCTGCTCAAAAGAAACCTCAGAATGAACTCAATTTCGATGAGTCATCTCGACAAGTTGTCGCTAATGTTCTCAAGCGCCCTGCTCAAGATGATAACCTATTTATTTCACACAAAAAACCCAAGATTTCCACACTGCCCACGACTCTTCAAACCAGTGCCGAGAAGCTGTTCGCTCACATTCGAGGGCTGCGGCCTCCTTCAGCGAAATCATCCTTGTTTCAAAATGAGTTGGAAGTGAGGAACGAAGTTGACTCCCGTACTGGACCAATAGTGTCGAATATGGCGGGCGATTCGGTATCAACGCAGCGCCATTCACCAAGACACCACAACGTTAATGAGGCTTCGAGTGACGGTGGAAATTGTCAAATACTTTGGCCAGATCAAGTTACCGATCAAAGCGCACAGGCACCATCAACCCGATCCGGAACCTTAGCCAAGGTCGGCCCACCCCAGTCTGGTGCCATTCCAAACATGCTATCACAAGATCCGCCTCCTCTTATATCGGCATCGAAGAGTCCTAGCCTAATAGGAGAAGAAGGTGCACAAGAACATGGAAGGCCGCAGGCATCAAGAGAGCCTAACACTCTGGGTATTGAATCAGATCAAAAGATGTACCATCAACAAACCACTCCTGCAATGTTGATTGATGACAATCATAGGCATGAGAATATCATGTCTGCTGAGAAAGATCGGGTCAATTCATCTGCTAAATCTGCAGAGGCAAATATCTCGTTGAGTACATCCGAAATAGTGGAACTGATTCCTACCCCTACGAACGAAAAGGCGTCTTCCTCAGCGTTGAAGGCGCGGTGCGAAAGCTGTAGAATGGCGCACCGTAAGTGCCTACATCGGCCTGGAGGTGGGAATGATCGCTTAGACCCCGTGAAGTGCGCGACTTTTCTTGCGGAGAACCCAGAACGACCAGTCAGTGGAAAGTTTCCACAAACTTACTGGCTCAAGATAAAACAGGCTGCAGGCCTTCTTCATCAATCTACTGACAGCTCCAGTGCTTCGCAGCCGAGAGAAAATGCACGGGAAGCGACCGATGGGCTCAGCATGACGGGACGTGACGAGTCGATGATGGGTGGCATCGCACCTGTGGCTGCTGAAAAGACACCAGCCGACCAACAGACTTCCAAAGTAGGATTGACCCAGAACTTGCCTTTCGATCCTCCAAGACTTCGCTCTCGGACTCGAGCAGCGGCGATAGAAGATTATCTGAGCAATTCAGAAGCGGATTGTGATGAAACCTTACCCATCGGTCTTACAAGACAACGGAACCAATCCGAAAAAAACCAGGAGCCCCTAGAACACGCCGCCCTGCTGGCAGCCCCTACTCTTGGGGGTTCAAATGAGGGAAGCGATCACCCGCATACCATTACTAGGAGGGCTACTGGCAACCAACGACGCCGGATTCAACAGGACAAGCTACAGTCTTTTTGGACTGATGACGACGAGCAGCGAGCTCTTGAAAATCTCCGCAAAAGGGGTGTGCAGATTGAAACTGATTCTGATTCAGATGAATCGTTTAGCGATGACGATACTCCTCTTCAACCACCACCCCTCATTACAGATCGGTTGCACTGCATCCCAGAGTCACGAAATCCCTTTGATGTGGATTCGTCTCTAGATTTGCGGAATCCCGAAAATCGATACCAGGCACTAGGCAAAATTCCGCCATGGAAGAGAAATCGCCCAACAAAGAAACAGCTAATGGGTAATCTCCTTCTATATCAATGCAGGGACAATAAGCTTAAGTTTGGAAATCCACACCATAATGTCATGCGGAAAAGTGGAGAAGTACCTGTTATTGCAATCATAGAAACCGACCACATCTCTAACACCCCGGATGCATCAGGCCGTGAACCCGAGAGCCAACGCATCCATATGAATTTTCGAGAATTTATTGGAATGCCAAATCAAGCGATAATTGCACAGGGAAAAAGTAAAGACGAGCTAGTGTTCGTCGAGAGCGTGAATGACAAGGACCACTCCCTTGTCGGGATTTCGAGGGCAAGACGACACAGAGATGATGAAGTTTTCCCTTTCATACACAGCTGAGTACGATTTGAGTCAGAAATTTTCGGATTGTAGCAGTTGAAGGGAAAGATGGACTTCAGCGCAGTTATGACGGACCAGTAGAAAGAAAACCGGGCGTTCCTTTCCCCTTTTCAGCCTTTTATTCATCAAGGGTTGTCATATAATCTTAGAACCATAACGACTTGTGCCCAGAGATTGAAGCAGCGGAAGCTTTCTAAGGAGGATTTCCTGCCTAGTTAGAGAAGCCTAAACAGAAACCATGTTCCTAACACCGTGCCTCCCTTCCCACCTTCCGTTTGATTGAATCAAAACGAGAACCAGCACCTTTCAACCATAAAATGGACAACCTCGTCCGCCAAGCGGGAACTGGAAGTGTTCTATCTATCTAGCCCACAATCATATTACACTGAAAGGGGTGAGGTAAACTTGATCAGCTTGTTGGACTTTCAAGGGAGAGTGGGAAACTCCGATTCTTACTGCCATGAATATCAGCGCGATACTGATATACGGACTCAGCCGTTCGCCTATCCTCGCGAATTTCCAAAATATCCCAAGGAAGCTGTTTTCGATCAACCACATTGGGTCGTCAGCATATTTTGTCAACTTTAGACCTGGGATCCCGGATTTAGGGGTCGAGAAAGGAAGAGCAAGAGTATCGATAAGAGGACCCCAAAACTTACCCGTCTTTATTCCTGTCCATGGGACCCGGGAATAACGAGTGCACGTATGTCGATGTACAGATCAGAAGAAGCAGGACGAGGAGTAGGGATTGGAAGTTAAATATTGCAGTCTGTTTGGGATTGGGGTTAGTTTAATCGGTTGATAGTGACTTAATGTTTCGGAATATACATCAAGACGTCGCAAAGAAGCCGAGAGGTGGATTTAATTTGACGACATACCATTTTTGTAGTTGAGAGGGTCTGTTCAATACTCTTTGAATGTTTTATCTTAGTTGGCCTTGTTGTTGGTGGGTTGAAGAACTGGGGATAAGTGTGTTCTTTCTATACGACTGACTAGTTGCGGGCCTGTGATGAATAGAACAGATTGGCCAATTTGTTTGAAGTTCGAATTCTAGTGTTGGGTTGGGGTGAGGTTTCTAGTTGGTTGAAGCAAGGGGGGGCAAAAACTGGAAGGAGAAATGATTCTCCGACCCCGTCATTTATGACTTCAGCCTTGCTATTAAATATCATTCTCCCTCTCCAACCTTGTATGTGGCGTTTGAGGAGTACGACAACACTGGCAACAATTGCGCTCTTCGGGTTACACATTGACAGTTATTAATTTGGATCGATTCAGCAGCTTTCCATCCTGATCTTCCGTGACTTCTACTTCTGAGTGCCATCGTGGCTGATTTACCAGTCACACTTGGCTTGTTCCATGGCTTGCTAGTTGACAGTTCCCAACTCCCAATCCATCCTGCGTTCAGCACATCATCTCCTTATCTTACTACTCTACCACATCACCTTTTCTATATATCCTACCAATGGAACCACGCGCCCGCGCTGGGCGGCATAAGGCGAGCCTGAATTTCGGGCATGAACTCTCGGGCCTACTGTTCGCGTACGGCGCACATACCCACCCGGACATCGTGAAGCCTATCGGATCCTCCTCACGGCAATACCTCGACAAGAGCGGCAGCGCAAGCACAACGACTAATTCTAATAACAACAACAACAACGACGCCGCAAAGCCATTCCATCAACCTTTCCCCGAAACCGTGCGGGTACTCGACGAGATCCTCACCGACTTCATCATCGAGACGTGCCACAACGCCGTGAGCGTGGCGACCTACAGCGGCCGCGCGAAGTTGAAGTTGTCGGACTTTGAGTTCGTGCTGCGCCGCGACGCCGTCAAGCTGGGCCGCGTCCAGGAGATGTTCAAGAAGAAGCGAGATATTGATAACAAGAAGAAACTCTTTGATACGAATGAAGGGCGCGAGGGCACGAAGATGGCAGTGGGTGATCTGGTGAATCTGGGCGAAGTGGTTGGCGAGGAGGGTACTGGCAAGGGGAAAGGGAGAGGGAGGGGTAGGAGGAAGAAGAGGGATAGGGATGAGGGTGCTGGTGAGGGGGGAGACGATGCCAGGAGTGCTGTTGGAGGTGGTGGTGCGAGTCAGAGCGTTGCTGGCGATGATATGGATATTGACGATAGGGCGAGTAAGAAGGCGAGGAGTGAGTTCGGTTGAAAGCGTCAGTGAACAGTCTTGTTTCAACCAATTCAACAATGTCGAGAGAACGATTCTACCATGGCGACCTCCCCAGACCGGGCCTTCAGAGGTTCGAAACTCCAGCAACGAGCTACAGTCTCGATGGAAAGCATTTACAAGCGTCAACCATCATTTATTAACAGCGTATATCACAACGGATACCGCTTGGAACGAACTCTACTCTGGAGACAGGCTAGCAGCGACGATGAAACCTCACATGTTCAGTCATTCTGATATGATTGTTATTTTGGATCCGAGTGCTATTGTTCATTTGGATGCTCGACTTTCCGGCAAAACCAAATGCCTCGGCACCCTTTGATTGCTGTCTGCACAGCGAAACACGGCGACCAAGAATATGACGTCGGTTTCCCAGCAAAATTCCACTCAGCCCTGCCTCGAGAAACTTGCATCGGGAACTGCTTGCATACCACCTATCCTTCTACCACCCCATGCGCCGTACTTTTTCTAGTCGTCCCAACTCATGCGGAAGCAAGGTGCTACCGAAAATGCATGGAATCATCATGATGGGATGAAGAGGTTTCCATCCAACCATGCAAAACATTCGGTCGATAGAAAATGAGAAATATGCCTAGTCTGTGGGACACTTGCTCACAAATTGGCTACCGACAAACTGTCTCCTCGATTCTGTCGGTTCTGTCCACCCCCTTCCCGTCTGTTCTGTCTCCTATCACCTCGCCCACCCTCTTTCTCATTTGAGCCTGCTCCTGTGTTATCCCCTCCACCAATCGTCAATTGTGCTGTTGCTAGTCTGTTGGATAGGTCCATCTGTGTGCGAACCATGTTGGCCAGATATGAAACAGTGAGTACATCCTGGATATGGTTGTTGAAGTCCTTTTCAATGTCGGCCGGATCGACCTTAGGCGCGAGAGCAAGTGTGTTGAGCAGAAACTGTCCGAGGGCGGTCGAGGGCTCCTCCTCTTCCTCAATCACGTTCTCCACATATTTCCCGACCCGGTCCAACATGCCCAAAATGTCTTCCAGCGACCGTTCCAGGTTTTCAATATCTGTCAGTGCACCAGCTGTCCTTGTCTCCGAGTCTTTAGCATTTTGGATCGTGTCTAATCCTGCGCGGTCGGCGTCGTTGTAGTTGATTGAATATGGAACGGGGATGAAAGCAGCGGAGTCGGCTGCTCTTTCCGGGCTCACGCCGACGGGCGACGAGATATAGGTCCTGACTTCGACGTCATTGCCTGGCTGACTTGATACTGTGACGTGGACGGCAGGGTAAGGAAAAGTACCCTCGCCCTGGCTACTGTAGTGGTTCTGAATCAAGGCGGAGAAAGTGTTGAGTTCTGAACTGGTCGCATACCAGCCCACTAGGACTTCTTTCGGGTTGGCACGCAGGTGTAGTGCAAGCATAGCCTTTTGATATTCCATGTCGACTTCGACCTGGTCGGTGGTCTCGGTATGGCTGACGGCGAATGAGGAGTGGACGACGACCTGGGACTCATCTGCATCGGAGCGAGTTCCTAGCAGGGTGCCAATGACTCGCTGTTGGTCTGGTGGGCGACGGGAGCAGTGGTCGAGGATAGAGAATAGGGCCTTTGAAAGCCATCAATCAATTGTCAGTAAGGAAGACTTGCAGTTCATGTATCATGCGGTATCTTTGACTGACCTGCGGTTGGATCACGACACGAAGGGGAGCAACTGTGGGTTGGACACCAACGGCAGCAGGACCGAGGGGCCTAGACAGATGCAGGGAACCATCTTGAGCCATGCTGGGCAGTGAGAGCAATGGAAGCCGGTGACTTGTCTGGGGATTCAATTGCCTGCCTCTATAACGGTTTGCAGGAGTGCGAGTGCGTTGGTCGTCGACGACGTGGTGGCTCCCAAGAATTGCGGGCAACCTTCCCGCACGCAACAGCCTGAGCCTTGTGGAAATTTCATTTTGCGGTGCCCTGTGCGCTGCGTGGGAACGAAATTCACGTGATGCGTCCCAGTGCGGTTGTGAATGGTCACATGAAATTGGATCTAATCTAATCTAAAGTCCGACCGAATCGGGGTGTATATCAGACTCCATCGCCTTTATTGCCGTTCGATGGATATGACAAAGTTGCCTCCCTCTCACGACTTTCACTCCTTCCTTTCGCTCTACCTCTCTAGATTTATCCTAATAGATATTCCTAGGTGCCCAAACTTCTCAACTGCCACTCTGACAAGATAATGAGTGCAAATGGGCTGCTGCGAAAGGACCAGCTCGAACGAAGCCTTCACGATGAAAAGAAGCTGATTGAGGAAGGAATTCTGAAGGAGGACAATCCCCTCGACTTCAGCGAAAACTTCAAGACATTGTGTGCCGCTTCCAGACGTGGCGACCTTAAAGTTTGTCAGGAGATGATCCAGGAAGGCGTTAATATCAATGCCAAAGACCAATTTGATTATACGCCTCTTATTCTGGTAAGATTATTAATTCCCTGTTTTTGAAAAAGAAAGGAGTAGAACAGTCGATAACTCTCCGAGAAGGCAAGTTTATGCGGTCATTATGAAACGGTCCAACTTTTGCTCGAGTCCGGAGCGTTATGCGAGCGGGATACATTCCAAGGCGAGAGGTGCGGATACCTGATATCGATGTATCAAACACCCCCGTACTAACATCTTCGGGTAGATGCCTGTATAATGCTTTGAATGATAGGATCAGGAATCTCCTATTGCAGTACGACTATTCTAAATCCACAGACCCTCTACAACCGCTCGCCTCTCACTTGGTTTCGCTGTTGACGAGAGATCACCCAAAGACATCCGACATCACTGTCACGACGCCTACCGAATCATTCCTGTTACACAAGTATATTCTCTCCGCCCGCTCACCCTACTTCAGGAGCAAGCTTGCTTCCGCCCCGGACACCTCTTCATGGAAGCTACCGCCAATCATTCCACCTCAGTCCTTCAGTATTGCACTAAAACACCTATATCTCGGCGAGATGCCACGAGATCTCGGCGGCGGCCCTGGTACTGGATTCACCGACTCCGAAGTGCTTGCCGGTGTCGATCGCATCAGCAAGCATCTTGAAATCCAAAACCTTTCTCAACTCATCCTTGACAGTAGCGATCGCAGATTAGCCCGCCAGCGGCGACAGGATGAGGTTGAAAGGGGCCGAGATCAGCTGGAGTCCTGGTTCCGAGACAACGTTCTCAAACACAGCATTGAAACATCTGTGACAAAAGCTGAAGACATCAAATGGGATCGTGATAACGGTATCTTCGCAGATATTCTCCTTCGCGCCGATGAGGATGAGGAAGAGGACGGGGACGGGGAGGAAGAAGCACCGGGCCAGCTGAACCATGACCTCTCGCGAGATAAACCCTACACATCTCGTCAATCTGCCACCGCAGCACTGGGCATCCCATTCGACATTTCGTCCTCACGCAATGGATCTCGCACCACCTCACGATCCCCATCTCGGTCTCGCAATACTACTAAAGCGCGAAAATCCAAAATCTACCCTGTGCACAAAGCCCAATTGCTGCGCTCGGAATTCTTCGCCATTATGTTCGAATCCTCATTCCGCGAAGCTCAGAACACACCACACCTGCAGATAATTAACATCGATTGTTCCCCGCAAGTGCTTGAGATCATCCTCACCTTTCTGTACACGGAAAAGGTAGACTTCGGCCTCGATATGGCGGTTGACGTGCTATTCGCGGCAGACATGTTGTTCCTAGAGAAAGTCAAAGCCAAGGCTGCCGTCGTCATCTCCACTCTCGCCAACGGCAACGCAATGGGCGTGTCAAACGGTGGCGTGAACACACTGCCGAATGGGCTCGGTCCCGAATCAACATCAACGTCAACACCACCATCACCAGCGGCCTCAGAGGAGCTCATCGACATCTACCTGATCCTGCGCGCGGCATGGCTGACGCGGGTGCAGCGCCTGGAGGAGTTCGCCGCGCGGTACATCGCCTACAGGCTGGAAGCGTACATCGACGACCCAGAGTTCGCCGAGCTGGTGCAAGAATCCGCCGGCCGGATCAACGCCAGGCAGGAGACGGACAGCATTGAATTGCTCGACGACATCCGCTACTACCTGTCCGAACGCTTCCGCTTGCGGTTCGAGGACGTGGGTCTAGAGGATGCCATCAAGGAGGAGCAGGCGGAGGCTGCAGTGCGCGCGGCGCTCGCCACTGAAAGTCACACGGAACCGACAACACTAGCTAGCCTCCCAGACTGGAGCAGCAGTGCGAACGGCATCGCACACGAAGACGGGGACACCGTCGCCAACGGCATTGTCACGAACGTTCTCGCTCCTGACGCGGAAAGCCTCCTCCGCAGCGGCGCGGTGCGCACTCTGGATGGCGAGCTGGCTGGGGACGAGTTCGCCGCCGACGCCGTCAACTACCAGATCCTGCTCGGCAAGATTGACGCGCTGCTTGAGCGCTTGAAGCTCGATGCTTAGAGAAGAAGAGCCATGGCTCCATCACTCGCTCCAGTGCTCTATCAGGCGGTTTCCTTCGCGGGATTGGGTTCTTGTTCGCGGTTGGTGCTGAGCTGCTTTTTTTTTCGGCTTTCGTTTGGAGCGGGTCAGCGCTGGCCATGTGGGCTCGGCGAGCCTGGGGATTCTACCGAGACTGGTCGCGGCTCCCGAGAAATGAAATCTTGCGTAGGATAGATACTAGAGCCGTCCGCATTGCTAGTTAGTTGGTTTACTCCATCCCTGCATTCCCTGCATCGCATACATGCATAGACCTGTATACCACGCATATATACAATGTCAGGCAACGACTTTCGAGAGAATCAACGATATCAGGTAGAGGACATTATAACTACGCATCATCAGCGCCCACAGCAGGAGCATCGTTAATTCTCCGGCCTGACTCAACCACTTTTCGAGGGTTTGCAAAGAAACAAGCGCGAGAATCTTTTTATTTGCCGGATAGGCCCCAAGATAACTAACTAATCGATCATGCAAAGCAATTTCTTTTTTATCAATTTTGTCTCGTAGTTGTATCACCACCCTGACTAATCCTGTCAATTTGTAGAGTTATCTCATGCCTCATGCCTTCCGCCCCAATTCCCGCTATCACTCATTGCTGTTGTCACATACACAAACATATTGAGATACCATATCCCTGAACCTGAAAAGAGGGAGCGTCATCTGGATTCATGCAAACCTAGTGCTCCAAGAGATTCCCTGATAAGTACCTAAGATGCCATATAGGTGCTTGAGTCGACGCCGCCTTCTGGGTAAGGAGGCAATGGTGCTTGGAAGCGACTCTCGATCTCTTTGATGACATTCTCATCAGTCTCACTGCTGACGAACGAGATGCTTAGGCCTTTGGTACCGAAGCGACCAGCACGGCCAACACGGTGAAGATATGAGTCAGCATCGGCAGGGAGATCGTAGTTGATCGCAAGGTTGATTCGCTCGATATCAATACCACGCCCAAAGACGTCAGTGGCAACGCAAATGCGCTTGTTGAATTCCTTGAATTCCTTGTATCTCTTGATACTGTTGTAAAAGTTAGGCCAGTCCATGTGCTTGATACAAGGTTTCGAACTTACCGCTCCTCTTGGCTGACTCCCGAATGAACGGCGATACTTGGGAAATTGCATTCACGTAGCAATTTGTCGAGTTCGGTTGCTCGAAGTGTGCTCTTGACGAAAATGATGACCTGGTTGAATTCGAGACTGTCGAGCAGGTCGTTGAGTTTTCGATTCTTCTCGCCCTCACTGAGCTTGATGGAATATTGCTGAAGACCATGTAGAGTGAGCTTCGTCTCATCATCGACAAAAACTTCCAGAGGATGTCTCATGAATTTTCTGCAGATTGGACGGATTGAGTCTGGAAGAGTGGCGCTGAACATCATGACCTGTTTCTCGGTGGGGGTCGCGCGGAAGATTTCTTGAACATCTCGGCGCATGTCTATGTGTCGGAATCGTCAGATTGGATAAACATGTAGGGGGTTGAGGGTGTCATACCGATTTGATCCAACATCTTGTCGCATTCATCAAGCACAAACGCTTTCACGTTACGCAATGATAGATACTTGTCACGGACAAGCGCATTCAGACGACCAGGGGTCCCAACAATAATGTTGGGGAAGGACTCCTTGTTCTTGAGTAGTTCAATGTCCTTCTGAATGGGTGTACCGCCATAGAAAACAGCAGTCTTGACTTCTGGAAGGTACTTGCTGAAACGGGCATATTCGTTCTTGATCTGGTAGGCAAGCTCTCGAGTGTGGCACATAACCAAGACTGAGGCCTCACCCGGAATGGGTTCAAGCTGGTGGAGGGTGGTCAAGACGAAGACAGCCGTCTTACCAAGACCAGATTTGGCCTGGCAAAGAATGTCGACACTGAGAAGGGCTTGCGGAATGCACTTCTGCTGGACTGTAGTAAGGCGCATATGTTAGATTTGGTTCCAGAAAAAAGTTAAGACGGTGAAGCAACATCGCAGCGTGGTCCGTCCATCTCCTCATGAAATGTTGATGCTTAAGTTCAAGGGTATGTATGTTGTCATTTGGATCAGTTCCGTCTCTTTCCAAAGTCACCAGCAACCTCAGGTGAAGACCGTCCGTGCCTTTCGAATATTACAACGAAGGCAAGCTTGTCGTCTGGACAAGGCACAGTAAAAGTGATAGCATTCTCAGCATATCAGATTGTGCGCAAGTCAATTCATCACCTTTCGGTGATGAAAACTGTGATTGCATCCTGATCTCTCGGCGTGCAATCTTCAAAGCAATTAGGGCGTCGATCCGTAGCGGTCGATCGATACCATGCTGAACCCATAGGACTGCTGGAATGCTGTGGCTCTGAAAGCCGTGGCCTTGACTTATTTCTTTTCTTTCTTGTGGAGATGGACGGACGCTCGAAGCAGGAACAGAGGTGGAGGGATATTATTTGCAAGAATAAATGACTAACCCTCCGAAGGATGTTCGAAACCGCAGTCGGTGATGGCTCGTAGCAGTTCGCCTTTGAGCAGAAAATCTCTGAAACCAGTGGAGTGGATGCCGACATAACTGCCCTTGCCCTTATCTGTACTCTTTCCACCAGAGACAGTTAGGTCGCCTTTTTTTGCAGCACCATTTGTGGCACCTGCGGCTGGAGTCTCGGTGGCTTGAAGCTCCTCATCGGAGTAGTCGATGAGATCTTCTTCGGCAGACATTTTGGATTAGTTTGATGAGTGATTGATGGATGTTGTGGCGATGGAATGGTGTGTAAAAGCCGAGCAGGCTGAGGGGAGGAAGAGAAATGTGAGGGGGATCTAAAGAATTGGCGACGAGATCGAAAACAGAACCAACGAAGGCCTGATAGAAGGAAGATATGATGGAGGATGAAAAGGAGGCCTTGCAAGGAGGAAGATAAAGAGATTGTTGGTCGCAGAGTAATCGATGCCTAAGCTTCAAGGTCGGTGCGTGTCGTTTTCAGAGGGAGTGAGGAGGCAACCGTAGCGGGTTGCGACTGCGCTTTGCAAGCGGTTTAGTCACGTGAATAGTCAAAGAAGCATATTCTAGTCTGTAAAGGGACTAGGCGTCATTAATTCCTTGGCAGAAACCCTAGTTGGGAATTCGCGATGAGGGGGAAATGCTTTTCATGAGTTTTGACCGCGAGGCACAGCTTACTGTGTCTGGTCTCTTTACTCAAGAACCTGCCTCTCGAAACGGGTACCAGACTGATACATCATACCCCAGGCCTGCAAGAAGTCAGTTGGATCTACACTAAACCAGGATGTCATCAATATCCAGGCACAATGACCAAATCAAAGACCTCCAAGGGCGGTAACCCATCAGCACCGCTCAAACATCTGCACTCGAGGCTGTCTTATCTTCACCAAGCAGCAACTTTTCTGGCCACTACCCCCCAGGGTCAGACTCTTAGCAAAGGCCAGGAAACCGGAGTCTCTTTTGATCAAGTGGCTAGTGGACTACGGGCGGACAACAGACCTGACCGCGAGTCAATTCGGCTTCTAAGTCATCTGCGCGGAGTGTCTAGGAAGGCGCAACTCCGCCTTGCTCCCAAAATTAAACACACCATATGCAAGCGATGTGACACGTTACTCATCCCTGGAATGTCCAGTAACGGGACTATTGTGAATCCCAGCAAGAATAGCGCGAAACAGTGGGCTGACTTATTTGAAGTTCGGTGTGACCAATGTGGCACTATCAAGCGCTTTCCAGTTGGAGCAATGATTCAAGAAGGAGCCGAGCAGCAAGGAGAAATCAGAAGAAGAACCAGAGAGTGATCCATAATAATCAACTTCTGTACCCCCATTATTCATTTATTCTCCAGGCTTTGAAAATACACTATTACTCCAAATTGTCTCTTTTGTAGCGTGAGCCATGGTAGTTCTAGAGACGCTTTTCATCAAGAGTCACCTCCACAGCAAGGGAAACGGATAGAATCCAGCACATCGTCGCCAACTCCTGAGACGCCAGAATCATAATGCCCGAAAAGAGGATCAAACTAACCAGATATTCATACAATCATTAAACGTGGCCTCATCAATCAATATCCAGCCGTGAGGCTTCGCTGTCTGCCTTCGCCGTCGGAAAGAAATGATAAAACAAAGTTGGAAGGTCGTAATAGATGCGACGGGTCGCGGATCGAGGGGGTGGGAGCAGAACAAGCTGAGCTCTCGTTCAATAGAACAGATGCCTCAGGTCGGGCTGGTAGTGGCAATAGCAATATCAATAGGGAGTGATTGTGATTTTTGTTGGGCGTCATTGAAAGTGTATGAGGTTTTGATTTAGGTGTGAGGAAACTTCAACGTCGTGGGCGTGTGCCCGAACCATGGCCACTTGAGTGACTCCGGTCTAACCTGTCGCTCATGCTGTCGACTTTGTTCCTGAGCTGTTTTACTTTATCTCGAATGTTACTCAATTTGGAGAGTTTGTCTTCGAGAATGTCGATATCCGCCAAAATTTGTCTCATTCTTCGGAGCTGGGCGTCTGCTTCCTGAACAGTGCTAGCCGCGCGGTTGCTAGATGCACGTACGGACTGTTGGGTGGCATTTTCGAGCTAGAGCATGGAAACTTGGTCAGCGGTCAATCATGGAGGGAGAAGGGAAGGGCCTCACGGTTTCTATCTGCCTGTGGATTTGGCGCATGATATTGTCGAGATGAATTGAGAGGTTTTGCAGGCTGTTGGAGTCTAACATAATGCGACCTGTAACGCCCTGGCTGCTGGCGGCGCTGGTAGCTCTCGTACTCGATTGGGAGTGTCTGCTTGTGCCACGGCCACGCTCCTCGACCGTGCCGCCCGCATGACTGCGCTGTTGGGCCGCGATTTGCTGCTGCTGGCGAAATAAAATCAACTCGGCTTGAGTCAAACCCAAAACAGAGTCGGCGACGGACTGAGGCGCGGACATGGACGTCCGACTTGGACTGGAGAGATCGTAACCAATGTAGTTGAAATGAGCAGTGGCTTTGACGGGTTCCCGTAGTGATCAAACATAACATAGCAATTCTGGGAGCTGATAGGGTGTGCGGGAAGCCGTCAAGAGTGGTGCAAGAGGGTGCCAACAGCGATTTGGCTGCGAGATATGGCAGTAGGGATGAGCCTGGTCATCGTAGCTTTGACGTATGAGCGGGCGCCTCTGGACAGGAAGCACAGCCTCGGTTTGGCGAAGCGCTCGAAATGTCTCTCTTTCAAACAAGAAACTAGGTGTGTCCTCCTGGGCTCCTTGACTTCTGGCGGCTGTGGTCAGGAAGAGGAGGAGGGTTGGGGTCAGGTGCGGGTTGGCCTCAGGCCAAACAGGGTAGGACAGCGACGGGAGGGTGTATGGGAAAGGAGAAGGTCAGAATAGAGAATGAGCTGAACTCGTAGGAAAGAATGGGTACGGAAGCGGAGACGGGTATGGTGGAGGACTGTTTCATCGCCTGCGACGATGAACAAGCCGGAAGTGAAAAGTCAGAAGAGGGAGGAGAAGGAGGAGGAGGAGAGGAGTAGAGAAGCGCGGCTAACTAGCACCTAAGTACTATAGTAGCGACTAGAGTAGCTAGTTTGCACTCGTAGCTGGTGAGTAGGTTGGTGGTAAATTAATTAGTGTGAAGATTAAAGTAGTCCGAGGTGGGTTTGTATTGCTGGGTGAGCCTTGTGTGGCAGTAAGCCTGCTCTTGAGTTTACTGTACGAGGTGATAACGGGGCATTTGTGGACGAAGCTGGAGTGGCATAACTGACGTCTTAATAAGAAAATAGAATGTGCAACAACGCTGCAAAGAGTCCTAGTCCCAGCGTGTGAATGGCGGCTCTGCTCCCCGCTGCCAGGCGTTGTGTGAAGGGTCGCTGTGGGTGTCTGTGTAAAGACCTGCCCACGCAGGAAGGTTACCACTGCTTGAGCAAGACAGAATCACGGACAAGTTCGTAGATACGAGAATCATTTCCTTTGGAGGGACCAACGTGATCAACCCAACCCGGATAACCTGGACGCAGGGTTGGATGTGGGCGAGCAGGGGGGACGAGGATCAATCTGGTGGTCTGTGGTCTTGGACTGTTGAGCCATTGGCCACGGCCCACGAGAACGAAAGAAAAGAACAAGGAGGCATTTTTGTTTTCACGTTTCCATCGTGCCATTGGCGGTGGATGGAGCACAAGCATGAGCAACCACGGGCCTCTCAGCCCATGGGGTCCATCGTTGTGGGTGGCTGTGGTGGCCAGGGCGGCTTCTCCTAAGCGTGGGATTGGGAAACGTAAAGGCAAGGGTAACGGCAATCGTCAATTGCAAGCTTTGGCCCAGGCTTGACCAGGTTTTTGGCGGTCAGGGTTAATATTGTCAGGGCTGAGGGGCACCGCCGTTGGATAGCCAACGAACTAGTTACTTGTAGCTACAAAGTGCTACTAACTTACTAACTCAGTCACGGCCTGTAGGCGGTAGCTTCAGCTGGGCTGGCGGTAAAGCAAGCCCCCCTCGGCCCTAAAGGTACCAGGGGCAAGCTTGGAGCTGCCCGTATTTCATCGCACCTTTTCGTGGCATGCTTTGATCACGCCCAGACCCCATCGCCTAGACGAGGATAGTAAATAATTAAGTAGTCACTCCGTCGGGGGTCTATCAATCAGAAAACACATGATCAGTCGGTCATAAGTATGGGGACGTCTGATCACAGAAAGTAGTACTCGTACCTTAACGTCAACTCCTCGTTGCATCGGACCACTATTGGCACCTTCTCAAATCCTTTGTGTCGTCTCTGAAACCCGCCAGTTTGCCGCCAGCCTCGTTCGACCAGGCACGACTTCCCGAGGTGCCCCTCCCCCTCGTCAGCCCTCTGCCTGCCGTCACTCATCCATCGCTCGTCAGGCTGATCTGTGCACGTCAAAATTCATGCCGTGTACCATCGCTTGCAACATTGAGACACGTTAATCGCCTTTGCTCTTCCAATCAGGCCTAGAGTCGCTTCATTCCGCCAGCAAGACCCGTCCATGCAGGAGGTTGCTCTTAATATCCCATTTCCTTTCACATTGTCGCTCCTCAAAACCGTAGCTGCAGCTTGCTGTGCAGGACTACTGCAACTCTCAACCCCTGGTTACCGCCCTGCAGCCGCTCCGTTACCCACAACCTCCCACAAGATACAACCTCAGCTCCTGCACGCTGCCGAGCCTGACCGGTGAGCCGTAAAAAGTTATCTGCAACCGTCTGTGGTTGTACCGCCTGCTTCCGTCCTCTGTTTGGCCGCTTCGTGCTGTGTAACCCCAGCCGGGAGAGGTGGAGGTGGAGCTCTGAATCCACCGTAGCCTCGCCCCAATCATTTGGAGACTGGCCTCACCTTCTCCCGTACGCACAACCAGGACGCATCCTACACATAGCCTGCAGCAGCGGTCGAAACTCAACAATGGCACGCGATAAGGAGCGCTCGATAAACCCTGCACAACAGCAACGCAAGCTTGAGAAACAGAAACAGCTCAAGAAAAGCCGCGCGGAATTACAGGAAAGGCGCAATGAAAAATTGGCCAAACGAAATCCCGATCGCATCGAGCGCCAAATCCAAGACCTGAAAGCCCTCGAGGCCACAGGTGAAATCAAACCTCGCGAGAAGGCCATCCTTGAAGACCTCGAGCGAGATCTCCGAGCCGTGCGCAAAGCAAGAGAGGCGCTGGGCGAGAAAGCGCCGAACTTTGGCGGTCGCAGGCGAGAAGGAGAAGGCAACAGTAGTAACAATAATGTGCTCGGAAAAAGAAGGCATGATGGGGAGCGCAAGTTTCCTAGCCACCGACCACACGAATCCTCGGGGAGCGACACCGACGATTCTGTCCGCCGCATTCCCATGCCTGAAGATACACCACCACCTATCCCCCGCGAGTTCCGACGTGGCAACTATCACAACAGGACTTCTACCGACCCTGCTCACCAACAGCAATCACAAGGGAATGCACACCCAAGTAATAAATCGACTGTTCCTGCGGTTGAATCCAAAACAACCTACTCAAGCGCACCTCAGATCCGCGACCTGAAGAAAGAGGCGGTCGGCCGTTTCGTGCCCGATGTTGTCCGTCGAAAGCAGGAGGCTGTCAAAGGTGGACCGGCAGGACGCCTGCTCGAGCCTGAGGAAATGGATCGGCTGGAGGCGGAGGGCTACCTGTCGCAGAAACAAAAGCAAAAGGCCGGCCAAGACGAGGACCAAGTCAACGAGCAACAGCCAACTAAGACAACAGCCCTAACGAACCTGGAAGACCTCCAAGCCAGGAGATTAGCGGAGGAAGAGCGGCGTTTCCTCCAAGAGCTGGAGATGCAGGGCGATCAGATAGGAGGCAGTGATAGGGCGAGTACCACGACGGAGGCTCTCCTACAGCGACCAAATAATCGACACGTTGAAATCGAAGAAGTCGAAGACGAAGAAGCATAAAGTAATAATCGAAAATCCAAGATATCCAGGAAATCCAGACACAAGATACCCACCTGCCCGTTCATGTATACTAATACAGTAATCTGTTTGCGGCCATGTATTGTTTGATTATGATCCCTATGGGCAAAACGCAAGACAAAATGACGAAATAGTGATGAGCTGAATATAAAATTCAATCAACTCGAGACAAGCTTCTTCCTTACCCCTTCCTCAGGACCCTCCCTCCATCCATTCAAGATCAAGTTCAATCATGATCATCTCTCTCTCTCTCTCTCCGCACCTCTCCGCGTCGTCCCAAGGAACAGAAGGCGGCAACAAGGCTTCCTTCCGTGCACACCTAGACGAAGGGCACAGCACCAAGAGGGTGGGCAGCTGGACCTGGGAAACCAAGTTATGTATGTTGAACTAGAGCCACGCACGCACGCACGGTAACACACATACCTACCTAGGTATATATATATGTACCCAAGATTACAAAGGTGGCTTTTCGGTACCCTGTTGATTCAACTAAATTAATTAATAATAATAATATTATTATTATAAGGCAGGTATTTAATTATTGCCCATGCAGTGTATGTAAAACGGCCCAGCGCCAGCGAGAGGGGTCGTCGCGTACACGAGTTCACGTTGTTCGTATCCTGGGTACTAAATACTAGACCAACTATAACTATAGGATGATGAAATGAAATGCTCTTTCGTTCGAGGGGCTAATGATGTATGAATAAAACCCAAATAAATATGTGAGAGCATATAATGACCCATCCACCTACATACCTACCTAACCCAAGCGGCTTGAATGGTGCTTTCGCCGCATGCTTGCGATCAGATGAATCTCTCCACAGGTCGCCATCTGGCATCGGGAGCTAATGTCCAAGGTTGGTAGTTGGTAGGTAGGTATTCAGGAGGAACAGGAGTGAGTACAGAAACAGAAGTCTTCCTATCCTACCCTATCCTATCCTACCCTCAAGGATCCCCGATCAGGGGTCTGTATGTAAAAAGCCCAAACGAAAGACTCAGGTCAGTCACCCAATTCAATTATAGTAGCGCCTCTGGCATGATGCCAATTTCCCCTACCCAGGCATTATGCTCACAACACCGCGCCAACCCGGAAGTGGAAGTGGAAGTGAAAGCGATTCGCATCCCTCTTACTGGAGGTTTTCTTTTCGAGAAACAAATGAAATACATGTGACACATCAGCAGGGCACTGCCATTATCCAACAGCGCAGTCCGCCCATGAGCTATGAGACAAATAAATCCCTCCTCCCAAGGCTGGGGGCACCTTTGGGACCAACCGCGCCGCCAACAACATCTGAGGTCATTCTCTCGAGGACTTTCCTGCAACATATGGCGATCATCGTCTCATCATAAAGTCATGCTGTACCTCCCTGTGTGAAGGTAGTTACAGGTACTTGAGCATCTTCGTAAATGATCACCGCATCATGCGGACCACTTTCACATCCCGCTTTAAGAAGGGACTCGGCATGTCGTCCCCTGCCGTTTCTGGATCCCAGATTGGCACTGGCGGTAGGTCTTTACCTCGATCCTGGAAATCGAAACTATTCTTTGCCTTCATGTCATTGTTGAGACCAAGGTCTTCCTTTGGATTTCTTCCCCCAGCTCGAGCCTGGGCAAGCTCCACTAATGTCCGTCCACCCAAGCCACCTACAGCAATGGGCTCTCTGTTAGCAGCCAGTTTACTCTTCAAACCGTTTCCTGTGGTTGCTGAACGCCGTGCAGGGCTTGTGCTCGCATCGCTGCCGCTGTTGTTGGCTTGCTCTCGAAGATCGTTTCGGCTTGGTATCTTGCTCAACCGCCGATTTGGACTCGTGGTTTTAGTCGTGCTAATTTTGATTTCAGGTTCAGTCGTGGCCCGTGGAATTCCCCGGATGATATTTCCAACGGCAGATGATGCTATCCCTGCTCGTACCTGCACGGCAGTACTGCTAGAAGGAAATATAGTGGGTTTCGTGGTCAACTTCTGCATAGTAGCTGTGGTATTCTGCCTCATCAACCCAGGTCTGGCCCTTGAGGGTATGGGTACTGGATTTTTGAATGGATCAGTATTGACGACATTTGTCTTTGGCCTCGTGGGGCTGGGCAGGTCCGGGAAGTCATCGTCATCAGACTCATCTCCCAGATCCAGGTTCTCCTCTTCGTCTGATGTATAGGCTAGCTGTGGCTCCCATTTCGCTTTTTGGCGGGCGGCTTGCGCGAAAATATTCTTGGCGTTAAGCTCTGTCACCGTAGAGTTTGCTGTAGCGTGCGCGGCAGCAGTCCTACGTGGAGAAAGGGCCAACGAGGAAATCGACATTGGTGAAGGCTCTCCCATTTGGACATCAGCAGGAGAATCAAAGGTAGTTTTCGATCGGGCGAAAGGTGTCTTGGTCTTCTTTGGTGGAACAGCAGTAGTGGTGGATAGGACTGGTGATTCCAGGGAGAGATCTGATAGATCGGTCAGATCAGTGACCGAAGGGAAGTCTTCTTCCCCTGAAGTGTTGACGGAAGAACTGGGATTCAGGTTTTCCTTATGATGTCCCGCTTTCGATGGGACTTGGATATCCTTGAGTGCTCGGAATTCGGTTGATCTGTCTCTCTCCGCGAGTAAGGCTGCGACACGGTCTTCCACTTCTTTGTCAAACTTTTTGCGTAAGCCCTCAAGCTCTATCTGTACTTGCCGATCGATTTCGAGTCGTGCCTTGACTTCCCATTCGCGACGCAGTCGAGCATCTAGCTCAATTTTCATTGCAGCTTTGTCAGCTTCTAGGGCAGAGAGTCTCTCTTCTGCTTGCTTCAACTTGTGCTCTGCAATCTCTTCGCGTGTTCTTAGGGCTCTGCCGATACCGACCATCTCTTGCTGGCGTCTGGCAATCCAGATATAAGGAACACTGAGAAGAGAAGTGGTGTCTGGTCGATGCATGGGATTGGTCTTGAGACAACTCGCAATGACATTAGCGAGATCCTTGGAATATACAGCTGGTATGGGTTCGAATGCTCCCTTCCGAATCCGCTGAACAAGCTGTAGGTGTGAATTGGCGTTAAATGGTGGTTCTTTGGTACACAGTTCATACATAATGCATCCTAATGACCAGATGTCGGAGTGTAGTGTGTATTTCTCTGCCGCGCATATTTCGGGGGACATGTAGAAAGGAGTCCCAACATAAGTCGAAGCAAAGTCGTGAGATTGCATTAATTTTGATAGCCCAAAATCTCCGAGTTTGACAGACTGATCGTCGCCAAGGAAGATGTTCTCGGGCTTTAGGTCACGATGCAAAATCATCTTCTGCCCACTGGGAGGTCGAATGTCCTTCTGCCGAGAAATGTCGCTACCGGGCTCTGGTGGATCAACACCGTGATGGCAACGGTACAGCGCTGTGACAAGCTGACTGAATATTCGCCAAACAAACTCCTCTTTTGCGAATTCGTTTTTTCTCTTTAGTTCCTTGATCACACAGCCAAGGTCACCGCCTCCACAGTATTCCATGTACAGATATAACTCTTGGGTGTTTTTGAGATGTTCTCGGTGAAAGTATCCAACAATATTGGGGTGGTTGAGGGATGATAGGATCGAGAATTCGGAGTGTAACTGATCTCGTTCCTTTTGCGACATCTTGAGGTAGTTGATCTCCTTGCGACACAGGATCTGGTTGGATTCAGTAAGCATTTTCTGCTATTGTTTTCTGAGGGCTCGTGGGCTTACATGGCCATCCTGCTTCCGACGGACCTTTCGAATTATTCCAAATGCTCCTCGACCTAATGAAAGTTAGTCTGAGAAGGAAGAAGTCATGACTTATCTTACCAATGACCTCTTTGATTTCATATTTGTCTTGTTCGGCGGGAAGGAGTGCCATGTTGATCAAAGTGGAAGGAACGCTCACGTCAACTGGCAAGCTGGCGTGAAGCGGTTTGGGATAGGTCAAAGAACTGCAGTCATAAGAGTGCACACTCCAATCTGTTATTTCAATTTCACGACAAAGATTTGCTGCGCTGACCTTGTTAGAAAGTTTGTCTGGCTGTGAGTGTCCGAAACGGGCGGTCGAGTGCACTGATGCTTCGGATTTGTTGACTCTGGGTTGCTGAGCAACCATTGCCAAGGCGAATGATGTCACGGGTGTAGTACAAATGTAAGTCTCAGAAGATGCCTTCATGTGTTTTGACGAAGCACAGCATACGCACGTCGAGCCTACCATTGCATGTACCACATTAGGAATAACGTTTGGCTTGCTACCATTTAATGATATGTGAACGTATAATGCTCTTGTGGATCGAACTTCCAGCGCGAAGGTGCAGAGCTGATGATCAAATCACGTGACGTGACTCGGTTGCCCCAGCGCGGGAATGCACGTGATCTGGGAGAATGAGCAACGACGAAGTGATTTCAAGCAGAGCAGCTGGGACTAGGAGGTGGGTGGCCCCTCTTTGCGACGGGAAGGAGTATCTCTGCTTCCAGATTTGCCACCCATTTTGGAATGTGATGTGGGAATCGCAGCGAGCCAGAAGCATCCTCACCTTCGAGACCAGACAGTCAAGACTACACAAAAGAGAGCTCTGGCGGCAAACGTGATGGCCATAGAAAACTAGAACCTCAGACATGGTTCTTCCTGCCGCTGACAATGACATCGAATGTAAATAGTGCATAGAGGCCTTTGGTATGCCGGTTACGGTAGGTATGTATGGTGCTTGTCAAAGCGAGGCTTTGTCTCACTACCACTGGAAATAAGAACTTTGTGCGAAGGGGGTGCAGACATGGTTGAAAGCGTGAGACAAGGCTAATTTAATCGCCCTTCTCGCGAATCCTCAGTTGCACTGCTCGATCTAGAGAGAAACAGCAGGTATCAATTTCACAGCAAGCCCCTAACTTACGTGAGGTTAACATGGGTTTATCCCCAGGAGGTAATCGGATCGGACGATCGTTTGGAAAGGGCACATAGTGCTTGTAATTACTCAACCGAGTCATGAAGTATTTTATGACCCCCACCAACCAATTCGTTTCAGCTGATCATGCCTCGAAGTCTTGCTGAAAAGGGTGCACCCTCAGCTGGTGACATGCACAAGAGGCTGGGCGATTGCCTATTTTGGTATCCACGTTCGAGGCTAAGGCTCGAATTGAAGTCTTTGACATGCTGTCAGGGACGCGTATCATTGACATAAAATGGAGTACGGAGGACTGGTAGGTATTGCGACGTTATGTAGTTATGATTGACCACTTTGATCAGAGACTAGCAGAGGGCTCTGGAACGTCTGCGATTCCCGTGGCTGAACTCTCATCCCAAACCAAGAAAAATTGTACTCCGTACCAGGCCTTGTCAATAATTTTTCCCTAGCTGGACTGAATACTTGGTAGTGCGTCTGGAGTACTCCGTATTAAAGTAATAGTCATCCAGCCAGCCAATTTAAAATATGCCGGAAGCGTGCGCTGATCAGTGTCGAACATGGGAAAGTGTCCAGATGATGCCATGTTAGTATGTACGTCAAACGGCTCCAGGGGGATCTCTGGGGAGCGTTAAAATTTCCAGGATTGGGGATTGCCAAACGTTTGATCTGTACGGAGTGCTCCGTACTAAGCAAACCTCCTGTCAACGGCGCGGCTATTCTTGCCAGTCCTAGCCAATCAATTACGACAGCATCAATAGTTTTAGCACGAAAATCAAACGGGTTGCGCCGAACCGATGTTTCCGACTTTGATCATAATTCTAGGCATCTACAAGTAGTGGTGGAGAGGGTTGGAGTTGCATGATACAAGGTGCCAAGTTAAAAATGTTGTGTACAAGTCAAATTGGCTACCAGATCAGTGGCATGACCTGCGCAATGCCTCCAGCTAGCAATCAAGGAGTTGCAGCGATTCACAACTTAATCTTCGGAAACAGTGACACCCCTAATTGGGCGGCGGGCGATCAACTGCCGGTTGCGTTGAGATACTTTGGCGTCGCACCCTTTCTGGGTTGCTGTGGGGAAGCGCTCGCCCTGTTCGAGCTTGGGACAGTGTCAGTGATAGACGAGCCACATCGTAGCACAGGAGGAATATCATCAACCCAGCATGCCGCCTATTGCTACTAATGAGCACCAGGCCCTCCGCGATCGGTATTGATGCCTGTTAGCGCTGACAATGAAACGGGCCTCGAACTGCTAATGATTCTCTTCCACACCTCAGTTCGCGGAGAGAGGTTGAAGCCACTCCCCATCCAAAACCGAGGTTTTTGAGAATGGCTTTCACCGCTTCTTGTGCTGAAGACTTACCGTCTGGACAGGCAGTCCTTGCATGAGACAGGGCAAAAGCCAACTAGCTTAATACAATAATCGGAGGGATACAAGCTACATACTCCGTCACTGAACTACTTCGTGAAGCCTGCGAACCGTCGGGTTAGCTTGTGTGACGTGCTGCTAGTGGCTGCCACGTGGAAATTCTGCGCTGGGAAAAAGTGCGAAAATCCCAATTAGTTAGTTAGATATTGAGCACACCTGAGAGGGGTGATGTGCAGCCTCAGGCCTGTGCCCGAGCTATTACTGTGAAGGCTGAACTCAATGCGGATAGGTGCAGAGACTCGTTCTTTGGGGGCACCCAAATTAGCCAGGGGATCAGTCCCAACAAAGGTCTCGCTTGTACGGAGCTCGTCGTACGAAGTGCCTCGTGAAGGGGGGGACGTCTTTCGATATTCAAGACTTGCCGAAGCCATGTCCTAGCTCGTTAGTCTTGTCTGGCTTGAAACGGTGCATATGAGGAGGGTAGTGACAATTCACCCAGTTTGGCACTAAAGGCCCAGTGTGACGGAGCCATGGCCCAATGACCAATAGCCCAGCGTCATGTAGAAATGTTGATGGGCGCAAAATTCTGGCAGCGTCAACCACGCCAGTGAACGGGAATTGAGGGAATTGGAGCAAAGCCAAAGCAGATGGTCCCGCAGTTTCAAATGGCTGGCAATGAAGGGAAGTTGAAGTACTCCGTACACTTCTCCGTACTCCGTACCTTGTGCACCGTGGTTTCGGAAAATCCTCCCTGCGATCGAGGGAGTTGGTGGGTGTAGGGAAGGCTGCAAAGTACACCTTCTAAATCTAGAATCGCTGGTTTGGCCGAACGTGGTAGCATCGAAGGTTGGTAAATCCTAGGTGGGGAAGAGATAGCTTCACGGGTTACTAACTTGAAAGTCCCTAGCCAGCGACTTAGGGCTCCATCCGCGTACGGAGTCTGGTCTACCACGGGCTGGAGAGGACGTTGGTAGTAGTAGTTTGTGCTGGGCGGAAAGCAAGCCACGGTAGGCTGACGGGTGGGTGAGTGGGTGAATGATCAAGCTGGCGCCTGGGTGCTAGGTACATCATGTTGTGAGCTGAGGGGCAGTACTCCGTATACTCGTAGCTAATTACGAGTAGGCTGTATCTGAAGAACGTAGGTGCCCGCCCGCCTTAGTACTAGTCTAGTAGTCGGTCACAGCATCCACAGCTCGGCCCATTCATCCTCGGTACTTTGGGACCGCTGTTTACGAGGAGAAGCGGTTGCTGATGGTTGGCTGGTGCTGGAGCGGTCAAAGGTTTGAAAGTGGCAAAGCTCGCTTCTAGAAGGCAGGCCAGAAGAGAAAGCGCAAGCCCCTCTGCGTCACCCTTGGATAAAATGAGGAGGAAGAACAGTCCCGCGGCGGTGGGGCCCTCTAGGCTAAAGGGTTCGGGTTAGACCTGGAGGGATTCAGTAGGAGTGGAACTGTCCAAGTGAAAGGTTGTCACTTGCTAGTACGGAGTACATACCTGTCTGAATTGGTTCTCGCAGGATATAACCTGGCTAGCCTCTTCTCTCCCAACCTCAAGAGAATCTGCAAGTCTGGGTGGGTGGGGCGTGGTTTTTCGGCAGGGAAACCCAAATCGCGGCTGGTCGCTCCCCTGGCGATCATAACACGTTTTGGTTTAGGTAGTGACGGATTCCCAGGAGAAAGCACGGATCTCCAGGTGCCCAAGTCATGGTTCTGCCTGCAAGCTGCTGCCTCTCTTTGGATTGGCAGACCGTTACATTCATTCCTGCTCGTGCACCGTGCGGTTGTCGTGTTCCTGGTACTAGTAATCGGAGCCATTTTCGAGTCTGCCCTGAAATCGTTCCCCAACCAGGTCTACCTCACTCGTACTCACAGGTAGGTGGGTGTGAATTTGGCCAGCAAGCTCCTTGGAGCGCTTGTAATTCGTCGTAATACCACCCGCAATACTCTCCCTAAGGAACGGCGTTGATGAAGGCTAGAGTGTTCATATCGTGAGAGAACAGCGTGCTCATCAAGGCCGTTCTACTTGTACATAGCACACCCACGGGACTTTGCACACCTCATGTGCGGAACCCTAGCAAACAAAAAGCTTGACAAACACCGGAGTTTTTAGATTCCCGTGCTCCGAAGTGTGAGGTATGAAGACAGCTGGTATTTCATCTGCAGCAGGTGCGCTAGGTATACCCGTAGTCCTTCCGTACGTTTAGTACCAACCCAGGCAGGGGTTAGTCTTACTCGTGCGGTTGCCATTGCAAGCGATCAACCTCGCGTGCTTACTTGTATGTACGAGGTCCAGGGCAGCAGGGAGGCCACGGTGCCTGCTCGTAATTTCTGCGTCTGTGTCAAAGTCCTCCATGGCCCAGCAGTTCCGACAGTACGGAGTAACAAGCAGTTTACGATAGTTTTCGCCTCTGTACTTGCCTGCAATCTCGACGTGTGGTGTCTGATTAAGTTGCGAATACATCCAAATCTGGCAACTGTGAACTTGGGAGGGAAACCTTACCCAGGTATGAGTGGAAGCTCCCAAAGGATGCTGTGCAGAGCACAAATCACACAATGGGACTTCGGAGCCCAAGTGGTTGATCGCCCAGCACATCACATCCGTCCTACCCAATCAGAAGGAACAGTTGGCGAATTATCTGCACATCATCGGGGCATGGATGGGTCTCTGGACAACTGCTCCGTAGATCCCAAGTGGAAAGCCAGGATGGCTCTGCATGGCGTTCCTTAGTCTGTGTCAAGTTGAGTTCCATGGCCAAGTCGAAAGGGCGATCTTTTCTAACCGAGGGCTAGGGAAACTCGGGAATGGCTCTGAAATATCGTCAGTGCGTTTAATCGCCACGTGGCATGGCGCACTTTCAAGTCCCGCTTGTCTGACAGAATAATTTCGGTAAGGGACAAGCTTCTTTGCTGGGCTGAGCCTGCCAGGTGTGTGGACTTGAACAACATACTCGTAGCCCCGTTGACCAAGCATCAGCCAGAGGCTGTTGATGGCTACAGTACGGAGTACGAGCAAAGCACTCCGTAACTCATTGCTTTCATCCGCCAGTCCCCGGAAGGGAGGGTTTGTGTGCCCGAATGGTGCTTTAAATTTGTGGCAGAGCATACCATGGTACCAATCTTTGTGGACAGGGCGGAACGTCCTTGGCCCTCGCCCTGTTGGGGGGTGAAGCTCAACCTCTCCGCTAGTAGTGATCGTAGTGATCGTACGACTAGTACCTATGCCTCTGCTTGTCAAAGAAATGAGACCAGGTCCAGCACAGACTCTTCAGGCCTTTTGGCACTAAGGAGCAGAGCTAGGAAAATCTACACACGTGTGTTGAACCCCACTTTCAAGGTGCCTGCAGCGCTCGTATGCACGGAGCAAGGAGGGCTGACAGCGCGAGGTTGCAAGGCCACATTCTCCTACCGGGTCAAAATGTGAAGCCGCCTGTGCGCCTGGGACTCTGGGAGTGAGTGTCTGGCCATCGATCCACAAGTGGCGTCCCAGGGCGGTGGTTCAGCTTCTGACTTCCCCGGCGCAAACAAATCTGATCTGAGCGGCCGCTGAGGGTGGGACCACCCTCCTAGGAACGCGGTATTGGCCAGAAAATGATGAAATGATTACTTTAGCCAAGGTCTGGTCCTTCTAAATCCTGAACGGGGATAAAAAGGAATGATCCTCGTACGGAGCGTGTACGGACACTTTGTCTTTACACCAACTCCGTAGCAAGGACATGGATGAAAGCGCAAAACATGTCGTAGCTCCGGGGCGACAGCCGAAGTAGAGCCAGAAGCGAGGCCTGCACCTACTGCTTGGCTGGTGGCCATGCTGACTACGGCGTAAATACGACGCTTGGTGCCCCAAATAGTAGGAGTCTGGGACAATTCAAAGCTAGAGTTGGCACGTGGAAGACTTCTGGAGTTCCAACCTAGCCCTGCTTGGCTGTGCAGGCCGGAGGGCACCTAGATCTCAAACCACGGTCAGCAAAGCGGGCTTTTAGGTGTGAACCGTACACCCTTTTCATCTCGCTTTTGAATCTGGCCATAACAGGGATTTTGATGATGCTGAAACACTGGAGCGTGGGCAAGACACAAGCATGGTAGGGTCTGTGGGAGCAAACGAATGGGAGCATCCAAATGGGAAGGTCAGCAGCCCCATGGGAAATGACGAGGGTGACGCTGGGGATGATCTCAGTGACCATGTGCGGCACGATCGACAGGCATTGCTGGTCCGTACAGGGATTCAAATGACGATAATTGCAACCCCCGGTCTAGAGGATGGCACCTAGATGGTCCGTCGACAAGGAATGACGCCTCTGCCTTTTCAGGTTGGCACGATCCCCAAGGATTGCCATGCAGATGACGAGGTGCTCCGTACAAGTAGGAGTAATGACATGTATGCGAATTCCAGAAGGAGCAGATTTCTGCCTCGTATGTACGGAGAGTAGTACATACCCAAATATCGAGGATCTTGAAACCTTGGGGATGCGAGTGTTCTCGTGAAAAGGATATCGGACGGAGCCAGTGACACATCGCATGCAGCCTCCCTAAACAACAGCCTTCCACATCGTGAGTGAGGAGTACCGAGAAGTCCAGGTTGTTCGGAGCAGTAATGATGATGCCACGAGTAATGGTCATGGAGGGGTTTTTACCTCCCTTGGTAAATCACGCTCAAGGGCAAGGTGTCAGGCCAGGGATGGGAGAACGACAAGGGCGACCTGGGAACAAGCGAGTGTGTGAAAGCCTGCACATAATCTCCGAGAGAGCCTCATTGGGCGGGCTGGTGATGTTCTCCCTGTCAGTTGTCAATTCAATTAAGCGAGGTTTTGCTTCCCTGGCTTTTGAGGACAGGGAGTGGGAGTGGGCGCCGAGGTGGGAGCTGAAGTTTGATTCTTTTTCTGCACAGAGGAGGAGTGGTAAGTGGTAAGTGGTAACCAGCTGGGGCATAGACTCGCGAGTCACAGATCACCACAAGGTCAACCCTTCAACCTCCCGAGGACAGTACCACTCGACTTCGATTCTCAATTCTCGGCACTCCTGTAGAGTTAATCCGAGCCCCAGATTCAGCCTAGCACGTACGGGAGAACATATTGGCCCTTCCCATGCAATCTAGTCTTGCAATAATATATCATTATGTATGTACATACCAGGTACGGAGCACATCGCTCGGGTACCTAGGGCACCAAGGTCATCGCAGAGGTTATCCCAGAAATACCACCTCATATCATGAGTCATGAATCATGATCCAGCACCGCAGAAGATCGTCTCGGCTAGAATGTAGGAAATTCCCCCGTTGCTTGTAGCCCCAGCTGCAGCTGATCTGCCGCACAAACGGTGTCAGGCTTCATCGGATCGCCCAAGTCTTCTGCACTTCCCGTCCACACCTGTACAATTAGTTGTGCACTTACTGGTTGTGGGTGACTTGTGTTCCAGGGACCATGGCAAAGCAAGGCAGGGTACACTGGAAAGTCGAATGCAATTATGAACTGATGCATCAATGTCCTTCCCCGTTCGCTTAAGGGTGCTCATTTGGGTTTGAGGTAATTGAGACAGATCTCCTTGGCTACTTGATATCAGCCTTCCGACAAACAGGATTGCCTCGCAGAAGAAAAAGCAAAAGTTTATGTCCAACTAGATGTATTCGGTCGGATCCGGCGTCACATAGTCAGCGTCAGCCAGGTACTCCGTGCTCGTCCTTGCGAGCCCTTCCCTAAGGTAGGTATAGGGAGATGCCCAGTCGCTTGGGTTGAGTTTTTACCTGGACAATGCTGGGCAGGGTAGTGCAGGTAGAGCAATCCCCACAACGATGTGCCGAAGTCGTAAAAGCACTCCGTAATCCGTATCGTCATCCCAGGCCGGACAGAGAAAGTGGGATCGTTATCATTATCATACGAGTTCTTGTAATTGTTGTTGTTATTGTAGCTTTCTTTGGATACGGAATACGGTGTACAGCAGGGTGGAGTGCGACGACAATCGACCGGGGGGGCTTTACTATCCAGGTATCAAAGGCCTTAAAAGTACTCCTACTCCGTCCACCGTCTGTGCAGAGGGCTCGTGGGCTGCAGGCATTGCGAGTGATCCGTACTCGTAGGCTCGGCCTGGAACTAACTTGTAAGCGACTGGTTGACTACGTGCAGTAGTAGTAAGTTCGACGAGGAGGAATTCCCTGCCAAGTGCAGGGGTTAGTCCGCCCTCTAGTCCTGACGGTCTCCACGATTGCCGCTTGATCGCTGATCGCGCTTCGGCAAGCCGGTTCATTCAAACTCTGGGACCAGGGGACCAGGGACCAGGGACCAGGGGGGACAAGCAAGAGACAAGGGACATGGACAAGGAGATGGTGTCGGTGGCACACACACTACCAGGTCACTACTCGCATGGAGCCCACTGGAACCTCACTCGACAATATTTGACAGCCTATTTAGCCGTACGACTGACTGACTAATAACATACAGATCCTACTACTGCGAGCATTGAGTTAATACTGCTGATGCTGATTCTGTTGCTCTTTTTGCTCTGTACCTGTACCTGTACCTGTACCAGTACCAGTATTAATACCACTCCTCGCTGGGCACTTATTTCTTCCCAGACCACCACCAGCATAGGTTCTGCCCACCGGACCCCATCTCCTTGTGGTAAACTTCCTGTTCCTGTTCCTATTCCTATTCCTGTTCCTATTCCCGTTTCTGAGGTTACCCAGTTCCCAGTTCCCAGCTACATACCATCCTACCAATCTGCTATTTCCCCCCCTAAAGCCTCGTTCTGCAAAAGGCCCTTCTTGACACGCAAAATGCCCCCTCTGTACGCTCATTGCCGTCCTTGATCTCTTCTACCGGGTATGTTCATCTCATTAGTGCCCCTTATTGCCCTGGATGCACTTTTTACTTCCTTGGTCGCGAAAGTGGTCCTTTCGAAGGACCGTCTTGCCCCGCTGCTCTGGCCTTATCCTGCATAGATACGCCCTCCCTTCTTGACTTCTGACGCTTTGAGCCACGACCTTCTCAAGCCACCGAGCCGTTGTACATGTGGGCCACACCCTGTTCCCCGTCAGTCTCCGGCCGCCTTTCTCCCCTGGCACTCTGGAGTCCCTGATCTCCAAAATGCATCCTTTTTCAATTAAATCCTCCATGGCAAGGAACGCCCTTGGTCAAGCGAGCCGCAAAAAGTGACATGCTGCAACAATTCTCGACACCAATTACCGCTTCGCTGTCACCGACCTCTATCAGCCAACCACGGCCTCTGCCGACTGCCTCCATCCCAATTGCCCGTGCGCCTGCTCGCTTGGGAGCTGGCTTGCCCACTTGTCCGCTACTTGACTAGTCACAACCTACAAGGTAGTTCGCTTGGGGTTGGGGTTTCCCTCCTGCTCGTTCTGCTCGTCCTGTCTGTCCTGGCTGTCATTCTCGGTTATTACCAGACAGGACTCCAGAGTCCAGACCCCAGGCTCAACAGTGAGCAATCAACCCTTGGACGTCAAGGAACTATGGTATAAGCCACGCTCGCCGCCCCTACGAACTCTGAACTCGTACACTGGCCCTCTTGTCGTGGACTCGTGGTTCTTCCTTTTGCTGTTTCCCCCTCCAGCACCCAACCGATTACCACACCTGGTACGAGTACATCTCTGCTAACGCACGCTACGAGCAGATACCCCTAGTGGCGTCACGCCCGTGCCCACCCATTCCACTCCTCTTTCCACAGGGCGCATACGGATACCTCCCGACTACGCTTCCTAACTTGGGACGAGGTACTCCGTACCCCTACCACCACTGTCAGTAGTACGAGTACAGCCCTGGAGCCGCTCTCGGAACCCTCTTTCGTCTGACGTTCTCTTTGGAGTTCGGGCTGTGGCCTTCAATCCGAGGCTTACAGGCTTAAAGGCTGGCAGGCTTGCGCCAGATACCACGTTCCACGCCACACGCTGTCCAGGCCATCCCATCCCACTCAGAGTGGACGAGCATTTCGCCATAATCCAAAAGGCTAAGATCGACGTACCCAGTCAGCAACCACTTACTCGACCAATGTCCTAGTCCTGCCCACTACCAGACAGCCAACGGCCGGACGGCGCCTTTTAACCCATCTACCACCCACTTTTGATCTCCCACCATCGCACCAAGACTGTAAATCGTCCACCTGCTCATCACCATTCAGGCACACGTTGACATTTCCTGCTCGCCTTCGTAAACTATCACTAGTTGAACTGCCGGCCAACCATCTTGGATTTAACTCGACGATCCTCTCTTTTCAACTGCTCGGTTCGAGAGTCCGTTGTCCTTCCTATTACTCTCCGGCCCATATGATTATCCCTCTCAGCATCCTTTCCTACAGGCCAATTGTCAGTCAACCGTCATCGAAGGACACTCTTCATTGAGCCTGTCCTGCTTTTATTGCAACCTCCCAATCCTGTTTCCACTATCAGATCTTCATCTCGTCCCTTTCGCAAGGTACCATCTTTTACATCCATCTTCTCTCGCCACCAGTCAAATACCCCTCCATCCGGCCCAACTCCATCATCAATCAACTCTCCCACCTGGGCCAGACGATAAAACGTTGTGTCGACTTTATCTCGGGGACAATCCCCCTCCCAAGTTTGTTCGAGACAAGGGGATATCGAGAAGACTAAGATTCATATTTCGAAATCAACACAACCGTCTTTTTGGATCCGAACTTGCCAAATTTTTCTGAACTGGACCACCCCGGAAATCTGTTACAACAGCAACAGCAGTGCGGTGGGCGTTCTGGTTGTTCCCTTTATGCCATAGTCTGGTAATTTGAATATCATCTGGGCTATGGCACTGGCGCTTCTTCCAGTTCATCACGCGGATCGAACTCCACACAATCCTCTACCCTTCCCAAGCCTTTCCTTTGCGACGGCTAGAATGGAGCAGGAAGCCAAAATCAGGCCTTCCTTGCCCTCAATCTCAAGCCTCATCTCGGCGGTCTCTGAACACTCTGACAAGAGTATGTATTCAATTACTACCGCCCCATTTGGTGTGACCTTTGGCTGACATCTGTAAGGAAATGATCACTCGCCTGTATATGACTCCTCTCGGAGAGTGTCTGCTGGTTCACAGGGCAACAGGTTAAGCCCTGATCGTCCCCGTGTATCGGAAAGTCCACGAAATCTCCTTCCACCTACGCCGGAACTACCTCCCGCCTCGAGTTTCGACTTTCCAAGGCATTCACCTACAAATGCCTCACCCACGGCCGTTTCCGCTCGCAGCAATTATTATCCTTCCATTTCAACAAGCACAAAGCCAGAAATCTATACACAGCGAGTCGCCACATATCCACCGAATCCCAATGGTGCGACAGCTTATTCGCCTATATCTGAAACTCCCCGTTGGTCTCCAGCATCCTTGACTCGGCAAGCCACAGACTCTGTGCACGACCAGGTTAGCAGACCTCCACCGGGTAGCTATATTGAACCCTCGCGCGAACCTCCCGGGTACAGTGGGCTCGTCCACCAGCGGCCACTACCTGTGAACTTTCCGCCTCCCATTTCAGGACAGGGCCTACCCCCTATAGAGACACAAATCACCCCAACATGGCAGCATCATCATTATTATCCGCCGGCCAATCCACCAGCTTATCCACAAACCCAAGAACGATACATTTGTCCGACTTGTAACAAGCCGTTTTCACGGCCAAGTTCATTGAAGATCCATACATATTCACATACCGGAGAGAAACCTTATAAATGCAAACATGAGGGGTGCGGAAAGTATTTCAGTGTTAGGAGTAACATGAAAAGGCACGAAAAGGGCTGTCATGGAGGAAACCCTTCTCATGCCCGAGGAACCAGTCCAAAAGCAGGCTAACGAGTTTCATGAATGTTTTGTTTAATGCGAAGATATCTAGCCTTTTGACAGCGCATCTGTATTAAAAGTCAGGAAGGACGTCTCAACAACATCATTATGTCTATGGTCGTTGTACGGCCTGCTGGCCCACCCTGCCCCTAATCCCGCGTCTGAGCACCAAAGGCCCACGTCCGTTCAACCGCTTCGCCTATGTGTCTTGAAGGGCATCGGGTAAAGTTGAGTCTGAATGTTCGACGAAAGCCCCAGGTTGTCGGCGAGACCTTGTCTTCCAGGTCAAATACAGGAATCGTATTATTGAGCGATTTTCATGGCAGGCGCATTCATACCGAGCAGGAATGGGACAGCAGGGAATTTCTGGCCTGTATCATCCAACAGACCATCTGTTTTTGTCGGGAACAGTGACGCGACGTCACACCAACCGGGAACGCAGGGTGGCATTTTTGACACTGGGTCTAGAAGTAACCAAACATGTGTGTACATTACTCTTTTTGATTTTCAGCAAGTGGTAGGCAGACCAGAACAGGAAACCGGATAGATTGTACATTACATTGAACAGATGAAATTATGGCAAATTCGTTACGGTGTACTCGAGACAAATGCAGTGAACTTGATTCGGATAGTCCCACGTCTGGCCTCAATCGATCCATCATGGAGTCGTACAGCGGCGTGCACTAGAACCGCCATCAGGGGCAGATGACAGATTCACGGGTCACTTCCTGCCACGTGGGTGGAAGGTGGGAGACATTCCCAGCACAACGGTACGCTGGGGCCATGGCTGCGAACTCGACGAACCGTTTCCTCACTTTGGAAGTAACATCGAGGGTTTTGTTGGCCAGAAAACTACTCATTTTCCTGTGGCTTTTTGGGGCCCAACGCTACTAACTACTATAGTCCTCCTTGGAACCAACTGTGAGCTCAAGGCGGCATGGCTTTCGATGGCTTTTTGATGGAATGGAGACCAAAACCGCCAGGTCTAGAACCATTTTTTGACTCTTCGTCATTTCTCCCTTGGGCGTTTGACTTTTTCCCGCGGCTGGTGGCACTTCAAGCAAGTCACCCTCGTCTTGTCATCCCGGATGGCACTCCATGCACGCCATTTGGCAGCTCATCCCAAAGCGTCATTGTGTCACCCACGCCAGACCCAGCAATGAATCAAGCTGTCCGGGCTTCCCGAGGTTTTAACTTCCACGTGGGAACAAATGCCACTAGCGAGAATAGGCGAGGTCCCGAAAGTCACACTCTCTCCGGCAAGAATCCTGTTTCCACGAGTGAGAACCCGAACTTGCAGCGGCTGGCAGGGATGCAGCCTCTTGAGTCTCGAGTCCCCCCCGACAATGTCACACCACTTTCGATGCCCTCAATACTGAAGGGTTTCCTTCCCATGCAGAGGATGAGTGCTCGTACGCAATAGTACTACTCTGTATTCCGTACCCACATCAAAAGATTTAAGTTGCCTTAGGCGTGCACGGACACTCGTACTCGGTACTGATCCCGTACTATTGGTCCCTCCCGGGGGCTCTCTCATTTCGATTAGAGTGCTGCCCTTGTGTCATCGCAGCCCTTGTCCAATTTGGCAAATTGGCGTCACCCGCGCTCAATTGGGATTCATTCCGGGGCGGAAGCTCCTCAGTAAGTTGTCAAAAGTACTCCGTACTCCTCAGTTTCCCCTACAACTAGGGCTCGGTGCATTGACTTTGCATAAACGCGTCCCTTGTTGCTCAAAATGGACTTGACTGGACTGAGTACTCCGTATTTGTACCATAAATTGAAAGCCGCCAGCTGGGAAACATCTCCTTTACTTTCTGTAGCGTGGCTGATGCAGGCAGCCGTGCGAGTGGCCCGTGCTTCATTTGTAAAGCATCACGAGCGGTAAGTGCCGCTTCGAATCGCAAGGCTGCTCACTTAGAGAGCCAGTCTTTGAAGAGCTCCTTTCGCCTTGGTCTGAACAGTTGCACTGTTCAACCACGGCTATGCTTTATTCCAACTGTGAGCCTGCTGTCACAATGATCTAGTTTGGCGGTAGCGATACGTCATGGCGGTAAATAACCACAGTGAGGACAGCAACCGATCTGGCATTGTTTTTGGACCAGAATACTCGCCATTATAGATCAGTGAATGGGATGATGTTGAACAGTGACGACTTACTGCCCTGATTCTGTCTGCATTATTCTTTGTCATAAGTCTGGCTCTCCTTCAAAGGTATTCCTTTTGCGATTCTTCATCTTCACAGTTGTCATGAGCTTCGCAACAACAGCACAATTTCTCTCAAACGTAAGACAATCTATGATGTATCTGAACATGATACCGGCCTGTTGATGGTGGCTGACTGGTGTACATCAAGAGGCACAACAGCGTCGACCTCGATCTCATACAATGGAAATGACACTGGCTCCGCACTCCCGATCGGGGGGGCGGACGAGGCTGCCAGATCGGGAGAGCAGAACAATGAATTCACAACTTGTTGGATCGCGTGGTCGACGGCCAATTGTGAGACCGCCCAAACGAGTTAGCACCGTTGTCGTCCACTGACAATATTATTTAGGTCCCTCGACGGTGAACCAAACGTTCGCCACAACATCATTCTATCAAATATCAAAATGGCCAGCCAGGCCAACCAAAACACCAACCTCAGCGATGAGGAGGTCGCACTCCTGCTGGCCTGCCTCCGGTCCGTAGAGGACGGAGTGATAAGGATAGATTACGAGCGGTTGGCGGCGGCCTTCCCTCCAGAGACAAGACGCACCGCGCTGTGAGTTTGCCTTACCCTCTCCCTTGGTACTCAAACACTAATTCTACCATTTCTAGTCACCAGAGGGTCTCACGCCTGCAGAGAAAGGCAGGCGTGAAGATCTGCGGTGTTGGGCGGAGAGCGAAGAGGGGGGGCAAGGGGAAGGGGAAGAAGAAGGCCGTGGGCAAGGCCAAAGAGAAAGAGGTGGAGGAAGAGGAGGACTGGGAGGATGACGATGGTGGAGATGGTGATGGGCCGCCGACCATCACCAAGAAGCCTCGTCCCGATGACGATGACGACGATGATATGGCCAACGGTGGCAGCAGTGGAGCGGCGGCTCCAGCAGCAACGATAACCGTTGCTGCAACTGCATGATTCATCTCAAGAAAGCCAAGGTGTACGTCCCAGTTCCTAACCTACCTACCTAGACAATCCCCCACGCAACACCCAACAAGCAAACATGTCTCGCCTTGAACTCACATGTTGTTCATTGATGTGAATTTCACTCTCACTGCCTGCATACTAGCGTGCTAGCGTCATGCCATAAAGTCTCACCTATCCTTGTCCACCTCCATCATACCTTCATCCACATACCCTCCTACGGATCTCTAACAATCACACAGCACACATCGTTGCTCCAGTCAATTCGATCATTGTAAATTCCCCCAATTGATCCCTGGGATTTACTCCTTGCGAGTCTACAGACAAATATTCTTTTATAGCCATCCCGCCAGATCTCATCTTTCGATCTTGATATTCGACCACACCTCTTCCAGATCCAGACCTCTCAATTTTCCCAATCTCAACATCCAGTCACGACAATCCATCGTCCCAACCTCGCCACAGTCAATCTAACCATCTATTCATCACTCAATCCATCACGCAATTCATCATGGCCCCCAAAACTGAAGGTGGTGTCAAGGCGACGGTGTCCAATGATGCCTTTCTTGCTGCTTGCATCAAACATGCCAAAGAGAAGCTCTGTGTCAACTTTGAAAGTCTCTCCAAGGAAATTGGCATGAGTACGGGTGGTGCTGCGTAAGAACTGCCTTTTCATCCCAGTCTTGCTTTATCCCAATTCACAAGCACAACCTGGAAAAGCCAATCCCAGCACTCAAGCTCTTCAGTCAAAAGATCACTAACGCTATGTAGGAACAAGTTTCGTGCCATCATGAAGCAGCTCGAAGGGGAAGGTGCAAGCTGGGCCAACAATGACACCAACGGTGATGCTACCACTGCTACACCTACCAAGCCTAAAGCGAAAGCCACCGCCACCAAGCGCAAGACTACAGCCAAGAAAGATTCGGAGACCGAGAAGGCGAAGGGTGATGCCAACGGTGAACAGAACGGCCAAACCGAAGGCGAGAATGTTGAGGAATCCCCGAAGAAGAAATCCAAACCTACCACCACCAAGGCCAAAGCGAAAGCTAGTACTGTCAAAGTTGAGGATCCCGATGACAATAAGGGCAACAGCGAAGATCCTGCTGAAGCTGAAGGCGAGAAATCTACTCCTGTGAAGAAGACCACTACCACTACAAAAGGCAAAGGTGCGAAGGGAAAGGCTACTGCCGACAAATCTGACAGTGCTGCTACTTCTGTCGTCGTTTCTAAGGGACGCAAGAAGGCAGCTCCGAAGGACCCGGAAGAAATGGTCAAGACTGAAGAAGCAGAAGAAGATTTCCAGATGGAAGATGATGGTAACACTGTTGAAGTGGATTAGATTCGTTCTGATCGACTCAACGGGTCTTGTCTCCTATTACACTAACTCGACTGCCCGACTGGTTACCATGCAACATCACAACAGCAATTGGATTTTCTTCAACACAAACACAAATTCATGGGTCATGTTACTGGGATGGATCATGGATTGGAATGGAATGATGAAGTGCACTGCAAGCTAGTGACCTTGGTAAACACGATGACGAGACAGGAACCCACGATGGGCAAGCAAAGAACATGCTCTCGAGTGTGAATTACTCACACATGCAAGCACCGAATGATCGATTCAGGAATCGATCCATTGAAATCCAATGAATTTCACCTTCCGCTCTGCTTTTCTATTGCATCCAGTACTAAAAGTGAAGTTTCTCCAACCTTAAATCGTTCATGTGTTCGTTTCACTGAGGTCTCCTCTCAGAGTTCAGAGTCTCATCGTTCTTTAGTTTTGATGAGACACGTGTAAATTTCCAAACATTCAGGTCTTTTCGCGACTTGACTATAAATGCATGCCACCACCCTCCTCCTTTCCATCTTGACTTTCTCCACTCGACTACCCTCTCACTGACAAGAATTTTCTTCGTTGTCTCTTAACATCAGCCTATTGACAAGAACATCCCTTATCTCGTTGTCCTCGCTTCGAACGTCTTCCTCTTACAATCTCCCGATAACCACCCAGTTTCCACGACGCCGTTCTCTAAACCCAATCCACCATGGCACCATCCAAGTCCATGGATGAAGACTTTCGATTCATCATGACCTGCATCAAGCACTCTCCACCAGCGGCGAAGCCCAACTTCGACGAAGTTGCCAAAGAGATCGGTGCGAAATCTGCCAATGCTTGGTACGTGTCATCTTGCCACTTCATGTGTGTCCCCATTGCTAACTTTGCCTCTTTCTTGCCTTTAGCTATCACCGTCACTGGGCACTTATGAAAAGATGGGGTCTTGCTGGTGGCGGAGTCGGTCGAGCTCGCAAAACAGCGGGCGCAACTGGCACGGCTACCCTCCTAGCCGCTCCTCGTCCTGCCGCTTCTACCGCCCGCAAGCGTAAGGTGGGAGTGGGACGCTTCAACGCTATCCTCAACAAACCTGCGAGCAACGACAAGGACAACGATAATGATAACGACAGCAGCTCTGAGGCTGGCGAGACTAGAAGCGATAACGCAGACCCATCTCCACCAGCAAAGAAGGCCAGAACCTTCGCCACCAAGAAAGTTCCAGCCCAGGCTATCAAGACCGAATATCACACTGACGACGATCGCGATGAGGATGGAGAGTCGGATACTGAGAATACGGTCGTCAAGGAGGAGGACGATGCTTATGCTGACGCTGGTGCCAGTGCTGGTGGTCTTGGAATTCGTGCCTGAAAGCGGAGATTCAGCATCGCGATGGAATGTGGTGACGACACATGGCCGGTGCAATTGTTGCTCGGTCTCTTTTGCTTGACCCAGTACAACTTGGCAGTTCGAACTATGACTGCGATGGGGTGGTAGCTCAGTGGATGGGATCGGAATGCGTTCATGATGGAATCGGCAGGGGGATTGACTAAGCTCAAGCTTACGAGGGTGTTCATTGCCGAGTTGATAGTCTTGATCCTCAAGATCAAATCATAGATGGTCAATCTGATATGGCTATAAACAATTCAGCTACGATAAAGAGGTAGCTGTATCAACTACTAAGCTCCATCTTTACGTATAGTAGCTGGTGGATGGCGTTGCTCAAGTTTATTTCCACGTTTCAATATTTGTACTCCTAATATGCCAGGGTACGTATAAGGAGACCTAAGATATATAGTGGAATTATCTAACTAATAAGTGAAGATAGCACTTAAAAAAATAGCTTACTACTATTCACTAAGATTTCTATTTAATTCACTTCACATCCCAACACTCAAAGTTACTTCAAGAGCTCACTTGACCAGCCCAACCTCTTCTCTCCACCCTCTCAACAATTCTTCCCACAGCTTGTTCCTCTACCTACTAGCTTTCCTCTACTCTTCTTCCTTGCTCGTAATATCTTTCCTGTACCTAGGTATATATCATCTATTGCACTCGCCATTAGTTCGCAGTCCTCAGCGATCTCCACTACCTAATCTCTGAGTCTTCTCGCTCCCTATCCTCTCTATGGCGCCTAAAGCTGCTAACCCGGAGGGTGCCGACCCGACCTCGAAATTCATCTTTAGTGTATTGAAACACTGCGAGCAAATAAAACCAGACTGGGATAAAGTTGCATCAGAGAATGGCATCGGATACCCTCGAAATGCGTGGGTTGATCTCAACTTCTGAAACTCTTCTCTTCGATATGGAATTCGCGGCAGGTTGACCACTGACTAATATCCATACCTCTAGACAAGCAAAATTCAAGACCATGGTCAAAAACCTTGGCTTTCAGTTCGAAGCTGGTCGTATCATAGTTCCGGGTGAAGTTGACATCGATGCTGGCAACAGCCCTGCCAAAACTCCAACAGCTCCGAAAGCCACAGAGACTCCCAAGTCTACTGGAACAGGCAAACGCAAGGCGACAGCACTGGATGGCGATGCCGGCAACGAAACTCCTACCAAGGCTGGCAGAAAGAAGAAAACTCCTTCCAAGAGCGGCACCGTGGTGAAAGATGAGGTGAATGACGAATCAGTCATTGAAGTCACCAACGGCATCAGCACTTCTCAGAAAAAGAAGCCTGTCGCTGCTCTCACCACAGATGGAGGTCGCATCAAGAACGAACCAGATGCTGAAGAAGGAGGTGATGAGGAGAATAACGACGGAGAAGATATGAAATAAGATGCTGATGAGCAATTTAAGTCCATTGTATGAACTCACTCGTCGAATGTCTCGAGAAGCATTTTATGTTATGGACAGAAACATAACGAAACTCCAGAGGATCAACTATACACACGGCGCACTGGGAAATCAATGTGGCACTTCTCGTTCAAGATGTGCGGTCGAGAGGCGGGAGCGGTTTAACATGCTGAATGCATGACTCGACAGTTGAGCTGGGAAATGTTAGAGACGCTGGTGGACGAGCTGTTTGGTGACCCACCGAAATAGGCTGCAGTACTTCAGCACGTAGTTAGAATCAATCATCAGGCCAACTCCCTACAAGCCTAATGTCTATCCCAGTATCTGCAGATATGAATCTTGCCCTGCGCTATGACCTCATTCCCCGTGCAATGGAGAGGGCATTCTGAAAGTGCTTCGGTATCTGGAAGGGTCCCAGTTCAAGTATTTTTGAGATCCGTAAATCAAGAGCTGACTGATTTAATATTTTTAGTTGATAGGACGCAACCCGATTGCACCATTATGCCCTCTAACGGAAATTTGGGATCCCTTCCGGGCACAGATAGCTGATGGCAGGACTTTATTTCATACGCATGATGTTGTAGTGGGGTGATGGATCAGGCTGCGAAATGAAAGGAGGCCGGAGGGCTCCGACTTGGCAGGAGTCCGGACAGATGAAGATAAGATAAGATGTGGGCATTATTGACTTTACGAATTTCTCCAACTCCCAGTCCCCTCCGCATCCTGAGTTGCGCAATGGGAAAAAAGTTTATGATAAATTTGTGATCGCGGTGTATGTATCTGTCGTTCTGAGTCTCAATCCAACATCGAGATGCCCGGCTACCGCCCGAGAAGAGGCGGCACGAGAGGCGCTGCAGCGACGCAACGCGGGAGCAGAGGGAAAGTCCGCGTGCACACTCACAATGCCTTCCAGACATCACGATTGAAGGAACAAGCGTGAGTTTTGCCTCCTTGCACTGGGAATCGTCCTCCAAATATGCTAATTTAACTAGCGATGATTCGGCACATGGTGATATGGATTCTGAGGAGGAAGGGCCTAGCGGTCAAGATGATTTCGACCGCTCCAGCCCGGATAGCGACCACTCCAACAGCGAAGACGACGATGAAGATGCAACGTCGGCACCAAACTCATACCTGACTCTCCTGCAATCTCTAAATTCCGGCACGAACAATAGCGAACCGGCAAGCAAGAGAAGGAAAATCGAACCTGCTTCGAAATCAAGCAAATCAGCGGCCGAGAGCAGCGCTCCTGGTGGGAATTCATATATTGAGGGGGAGGATCTTGCTACAGACCTCCAAGCCGATGAAGAGGAAGAAGAAGAACTGCAAGATCTTGTCGAATATGAGAAGTTAGAAGGCAGTCTAGACGACAACGACGTGGACTCCGAGGATGAAAAACACATCTTGAGTGATCCTTTTGAGCAGCATTATTCTGCCATGACGGAACAGGCAGTCAAAGACGCTGCTACCCAGATGGACAGAAAGGATTGGCAACCTCAATTATTCACATTGGAGACCGGGATTCGCGGGACACGGTTCATTCGAAAAGGAACAGCCCCGAAAACGCAAGTTGTCAAATCTGGAAAGGATCTATTCTTGAAGCAGAGGCTCAGAGAACCGGGTGCCAAAGTGGTATCGACATTGCCGACCGACCTGAAAGTCATCGCTGCGGATCTTTTCAATTATCGCGATGTCGTCTGTTGTTGCCGCAATCTGGAAACCGCTACGCAGCTGCGAGACATGTCTTGCCTCCATGCTCTGAACCATGTCTTCAAAACGAGAGACCGCGTGCTCAAGAACAATACAAAGCTCAACATGAATACCGGATCTGAGGTGCTGGATCTACGAGATCAAGGATTCACAAGACCGAAAGTCCTCATCATCGTTCCAACAAAACAGGCGTGTGTTCGATTCGTGGATAGCATAGTCAAACTCAGCGAGCCCGATCAGCAGGAGAACAAGGCTCGGTTTCTCGAAACATTCTCCCACGAAGACGATAACGAATGGCTCGATAAACCGGACGACTTTCGTGAATTGTTCGGTGGAAACCACGAAGAAGATTTTCGCATTGGTCTGAAGTTCACCAGGAAGACGATCAAGTATTTTTCCGGCTTTTATAATTCCGATATTATCATTGGGTCTCCTCTGGGTTTGATGCGGACAATCACGACTGGAGGAGGTGGTAAAGATAAAAAGAAAACCCATGATGCCGACTTTCTCTCATCGATTGAAGTCCTCATCGTCGACCATGCCAATGCACTTCAGATGCAGAACTGGCAGCATGTCGACTATGTCTTCTCCCAACTGAACCAAGTGCCAAAGGATTCTCACGGCTGTGACTTCTCCCGAGTACGCCATTGGTATTTGGATGGACAAGCAAAATGTCTTCGCCAAACAATCATCTTCTCTGACTACCTGACACCAGAAATCAACGCGCTGGTCGCAGCTCACCTCCACAACATCTCCGGATACACTAAATTCCAACGCGGCTACCCGGGTGCCATGCTCTCCGTTTCGGCCCTCCTACCCACATCAATCCCCCAGACATTCCTCCGCTTCCCATCGCCAACGGCGCTCCAAGACTCTGACGCGCGCTTTAAGACTTTCACCACAACGATCCTACCCCCGATCCTGCGCGACCCCAAACACCAAAAGGGGATCCTCCTCTTCGTCCCTACGTACGCGGACTTCGTGCGCCTGAGGAACTACCTCTCCACGTCCGCCGACGCAACAAACCTCTCCTTCGGCTCCGTCTCGGAATACACGCCGCGGAAAGACGTGCTCCGTGCCCGCTCCCACTTCCTCAACGGACGACACAGTCTGCTACTGTACACGGAGCGTGCGCACCATCATTTCCGATACCGTCTAAAGGGCGTCGGCCGCATCGTCTTCTATGGCGTGCCGGAAAATCCTGTCTTCTGGCCCGAGCTCGTTTCGCTGCTGGGGTTGGCCTCTGTGGGCGCGGCGGGTAAGGAGAAGTCGAAGTCAGTTAGCGTTGGCACAGCAAAAAAGGGTGCCGTGCGCGCACTGTTTTCGAAATGGGATGCGATGAAGCTCGAGAGGGTCGTTGGGTCGGAGAGGGTGACCAGGCTGATCACTGATCGCGGTGGCGATGTTTTTGATTTCGTCTGATCTGATCTATCCTGGTCCATTTCCTCTGTGGGAAGTGGATGTCGTGGAAAGCATTCATATATGGCTTCTTCCCGGAAATCAATAATATTCTGAAGTAGGAGTACAGAAGCCAAAATCAAGGCACATATAAACCCACCGGTATGATGCAAATAATCTCAATCTTGACGAAGGGATAATGTCTGGTACCGAAGGCCTGAAGATGCAATAAGGTTGCCGTTGCCATTAACATATAGTTCAGCCTTGCCCAGTCTCTTCCCACCTATCATTCTACGTTGTCTCTCATTCTCATTTTAATTCCCGTCGACCCTAGGGTCTCTTGACGACCTATAGACAATTTGTATATACAGACAGTCGCTCTGTTGTCCTCGAGTCCTCACAGCCTCTAAGATGATCGATCATTTTATCATATTGCTCCTATTCCGTAGGATCGACCAGCTGCTCAAAAGCGTCCAAAAACCCTTCGGGGGGTTTGATTCGACGCTGGGCTATCTCCAGCGCTGTTGCCCCCTTTCGATCTTGACGGGAACACTGATTCCACCTTATTCCTGAATCTCGTAGGATTTCAATGGTTCGTATGTCCCCCTCCAGCGCGGCAGCGTGTAAGATTGTTGATCCTGAATTGTTGACGTCGCTGTGATCCGCTCCTCTCTCCAGAAGCATCTGAAGGAACTCATGACTATTGTGGAAGACGGTTTCAAAGAGTGGCGTGTCACCGTGCAGGCTGCGGACTTGCATGTCAGCTCCTTTGTCGAGAAGAAACGCCCCAATCTCATGGCGGTTGGAGATGGCGGCTCCGCATAGCGGCGAGTGACCGACCTTGTTGATGCTGTCCAGAGACGCCCCAGTCTGCAACAGAAACTCTACGGGCGCAATGTCTCTTTGATGCCGACTTGCATGGTGGATAGCCTGACTGCCGATAGAAGTCCTGGCATGCACGTCGGCTCCGTGCAAGATCAAGAGTTGCAAGATGTGGACGGAGCCGGTCGATGCTGCAAGGGTAAGAGGTGTGCTATTGAAGTTATCGCGAGAATTGACGTCCGACCCAGCCTCCAAAAGCCATCTCACGGCCTCTTCATCCCCCCTGGTCGCAGCCCAGTGAAGCGCAGTACGCTTCAGGGAGTCCAACGCGTGAACTTGGTGGCGGTACAACGCATTCTGCAACTCATCTTCCAGTTTTGCGGGGAGAATATCCAGGACAACATTGTGTATGTACGAAAACTCGTAGTTCTCCAGCTCCTCGGTTCCTGGAAACAGGCGCTTCAGGCCTTGGATTTCGGCTTCAGTTCCTCTTCGGCAGAGGATTTGCTCCCAAGCCTTTTGGGAGGCAGAACTATTTGAAACCAAAGATGTCAGCTGTCTCCCAAACTCCAGATGTTGACCCAATTTTGCTTCACTTCTCTTTGAAGACGTTGCAAATGCGCACATTAAGACCTAAATTTGAAACCTTCTTTTCGAACGACTTCGGAGTCACTTACATGCCACTATCATCTTGTAAATTGGCGTCGGCTCCCTCGTGGAGAAGGAGCTCACATACTTCAATTTTATTACGGAGCACTGCGTACTATGTGGCGTGGTCTGTCAGCCGCCAACCCAACACGGGTTGCTAGTTTTGCACTTACATGTAAGGCTGTACGTCCATGGTTAGGGTCAACGTCAGTTAGCAACGCATTGCCGCTTCCTATTAATGATTTGGCACCATCGACGTTCCCAGTTAGCGCAAATCGCAACAAAGTGTCCTGCCCTCCTCCCCAAAGGATTCTTCGTTTGACGTAAATCCGGATTGTGGTGCCAAGCGAGGACGACAACGAGGCTGAAATGTTCAGTGCTCGTTGACAAAACCACAAAGGAAAGCAGTATATAATATCAACTGATCCTTGTATTGGATTTTGACAGGTCTTGACGTTGCATTCTGCTGAAAGTAATGGCGAGCCAGTGTAACCCAGGAATAATGTACCGATAAATCGCTTAAGGAGCGGGGGAGTCCGATGCGTTCGAGCGTAGTGACAGAGACAGTTACACACCCCTATGCAATGGCGCCTGCGACTGACATGAACGAACACGGTCGTCTCTGAAGAGAATTTATTCGCGGGTTGTGGTGCGCCCGCCGTCAAAATGTTATCTGGATTTAGTGCATTGTGTAAGGCTGACGAAGAATTAAAATCAACCTTTAAAGCTCTCATGGTATACATTACCTTCCAACCGGCCTTCAATTTTTGAAATTCGAGCACTAATAATGAGTCAGTCAACTGAAGCTGGGCACTGAAAAGAGAATCCTGCACATACACAGCAGCCGTAGTGTACAACGTTAATACCCTGTCTAGATAAAAATGGATCTTTCGGAACCTTTCGCGAAGCTTCATCACAGTATCCCTCTGCCTTATCCATTTCAATCTCCCTCTTGCTCCAATTGGATGCGAATTAGATTCCTTTAACACTCCCTCCAACTCCGACAATGCTGCTCTCGCACTCTCGAGCGGCTGGGAAACGTCGGCAAGAAATCTAGATTGTTGAGTATTATCTACGTCAATATTTTCACTAAGCTCCTGGACTTTGTCAAAGAAGGCCTTCAGATCTGCCACTTCGTTAGATAAAGCGTGGATGTCGTCCGGCGCGTTCTGCACGCGTTTAATGAGGTCCACAAGTGGTGTGACACAAGTTTGGCTTGTTTTCGTCAGTGCGACGACACTCGCTCCAATCGACAGGGGGTCTGCCATGGCTGAGCGGTACTGATGCTAAAGACAAGGCTCCTGAAGCCACAGATCGACTTAAGAAGAACTTCAGAGTGTACGGTAGAATTCCCACCATCAGGCTGAGGGTCTGATCAGGCAACCGAGGAAATCGGGTACATTTTTTTTAGCGAATAGGAAAACGCCAACGCACAAGTCGATGTTGGCGAACATGTCAAAGTCTCTCAAATCAGAATACATGGAGGAAACGAATTCCCAGATTACCCTGTTCACGTTTATCTTCATCGGTGCAACAGAAGTATCAGAGAATCTGAAAGGCCTGCATCAGAGGATAGATGCACAAACCGTAGCATAGTTATAGGCTCACTTAGGGAATCAGAATTTCGATATTGCGGAGGCCATTGACATGTTCCATATCCTGTCACGATTGAACTGATATGTCCAACGTTGGAGCGAGAAAGCCGGCCTAGACGTCAGTGACACCGAATGCGCCCCAGGTGTTTGAAAATGCTGGTATTTGAGTGATTTAACACGGTGCAATCTTTATGTCCAAAAGCAGCAGGCTTACCACACCGGAAACGGATTCCCGATAACAAGTTTCTAGAAAAGTGATGAATCCGTTCTTAAGTATTAAGTTTGAGTTGTCGCTGTGCAATCCGGTCGCTCACCAGGCCCTGAATGCGTCTTTGGGACCCGAGCGTAACCATAACTCCCTCTTTAGAAGACAGAGTACTCCGTATTGCTTCTCTCATCGCCAACTCCGATGCCCTCACGGTAGACTTGTAGGGTGATGTGATGTACCAATTACCTTCAGCGTGAACCAGCCCTTGCGGAGTTGTGGGGGTGGACCTCGCACCCTCGGCAGTTGTGATGTGACTATTACTTAGCTGGGCATCCGCAAGTTCTTTAAGTAGGGCCTTCAGCCACCCCAGTCAGCCCCACGCGCCCCTATTTAGGGCTCAGAGACCCCTGATAGCTAATGGTTGCTACTTAGGCGTGCTAAGGGGGAACTTTAGCCCGAGGGCCTACTATTGCGGACCAAAGGGACTAATCCGCGCAAAGACTGGTTTGGAAAAGTCAGTCAATCCAATTGAGTATTGAGGGTTCTGTCATTTTGCGAGTCTATGTACGCTGTTTGCTTTTATAAACATAGTTACTGGCGTCTTAATCAAAATGGAGCGAGCGTTTCGTATCGGTGAGTATGAAACTCTTTCTCGTACGGTCATTGCCTCAGGTCGGACACTAATCACATGATTTGTACGGTGAGTCAAGTGGGTCTTTGGCGCCAATACCTACCGTGCTAGGCGTGCGAGGCTGCCGCTCGAGTCTGAAAGCAGTTAGCGCAAGCCCGAGCTGGAGAAATCGCTTCGACGTCGAAAAGTCGAAGAGACACTCATTCGTCTTTCCGCATCATATACTCCGTACATTGTAGATCCCTGCGCATATGAAGCAGCTGTCAGATTCGGGGGCACACGAGCCACATCTGTGGGATGACTGAAAGATGACGGCCGCCAACTCGACTGTCAGCTGCCCCACGTGCCACAACACGTACAGCCGCCATGATCACTTGCAGAGACATCTTAAGGCCCGTAAGTGCATGCCTGTATTATTAATGAAGCCGCTTTAGCAGGCCTGCAGCTGATGGTTTGGTGAACCAGACGCTTCGAGCTTTTCTCATCAGTGTACAAAGTGCGGGAAACACTTCAACCGAAGGTAAGCACATTCAATATACCCGTCATCACCAACTGTTCTCAATACAACGCGCTGCAGCGATGTCTTGAAACGACATTCTGCATCCTGCTCCTCAGGATCCTCCAAAAAACCAACAGTCCCAAAAAACCGAGCCTGTCGTCGATGTGCGGCTCATAAAAGACGCTGTGACAATGCACAGCCCTGCCGAAACTGTGTCAAGAGCAATACTTCTTGCGTCTACCTCATCGATCCTCATGACGAAATATCGAGATCTTCAGAAAGTACACTTAGCCTTGTGCAGTGTAATGGCAATGGCATGTTGAATTCCTTGCAACTCGAGCCTTGTCTACTGCTCCCCGTCCTCGGGCTAAATGTAGATCCCGCACGGTCATTTCCTTTTCTCATTGAGTTCACGAAAGATCTCTCACTGCCACATTCCTTTGAGAGTGGCACAGTGGCAGCATGGTTCTCATCTGCGCCTCATAAAACCCTCCCGTGGAGCCCTGTCGACGTCGATCTGCATGAATGGCATTCCCTTCCGCTTGAAGACCTACCCATCGCTGGGCAATACGCAGAGACAATAGCGTGCTTGAATACTCCCAACTTGGCCCTAGATACGCCCTTCCTCGAAGCGAGTTCTATACTTTGTCCATTTGAGTCAACGATCTCCATGAATGCGGACCAAAATTGGAAAGATGATCCGATGACAATAAAATCCTTTGATATTGTCCAGGCAATCGAACTCTCAATTCACAGCCTCGAATATATCAATTTTTATCCCTATGGTAGTCATTCATCCGCGCACACATCATGTAGCAATTTCTTCTCACCCCACCAGCTCCATAAATTTCTGGATCTGTACTGGAAGAGGTGGTACCCCAATTGGCCAACCATCCATAAACCACTTTTCGACCCACTGCAGACTCCGACCTTACTTATGGCAGCAATGGCTATCATCGGAGCATGCCACTCGTCAGAACCTCAAGACCGCGAAGCCTCGAACTTCTGGGCGGAGATGGTTGAAGTGCTTGTCTTCAATGAACTGGAGACGATCAAAGACGAGGCATATGAGGGCCATCACAGACACATGGTCAAGTTACTTCAGGCTGCCTGCCTTATGGTCTTTTACCAGAATTGGAACGGGACCAAGACGAGCAAGAAGAGGATGCGTCAACAACGCTTCGGCACTCTGGTCAGTGTATGTAGCTGCCTGAGGAAAATATTCCATCACTGGATAAAGTCTCACTCACATATTCGATAGGCGTGTCGGGATGCTGGCATCTTTCGAGCCGTTCACAAAGACTACCGTTACGTATCTCAAGTTGCCTTCGACTGGCAAAGCTTTATCGAGACGGAAGAGATGATCCGGTGAGCTTCATTGTATGATCCTGCTGCACTGCTGATTTTCCCAGGACATCGATCTTTACATTCCTGATTGATACCGCTTACGTTCTTTTTAACAACTCTCCACCACGGATAGCGTTGGCGGAGTTGAAGATGGATTTAGCACTTCCTGAAAGATGCTTCCAAGCCGGTACAGTAGACGAGTGTTTTTTGGGTGTTCAATGGTGGCTGTGCAAAACGCAGAGGAAACAGACACATAAGTACTCTTCGTTGTTTGACATTATAGGAACATTCTGCCGAGATGAGCTCGATCAGGTAACCATTGATATCTGTGCCCACGAGGCCTACATGAACTATTTTGCCGTCACTTGTGGTGAGTGTTTCTCTCTTTCTTCCCTATCCAACTGATATTTGAATTCTCCCTATGTTGACCTCAATATGATGAAAAGCTCTACATGTCATCCTGTTCAATATGGGAAATGGAATCATCGACAACATCCAAGAAAGGCTTGTTCCTGTCAGGAGGGGCCTCGAGAATTGGCGAAAAGTCTGGAACCGACGTCTCAGCATTGAACGGTCGAACACAGATGCAATCACTTCATTTGATATCTCCATTGAACCTGGTTCGGAAGCTCATGCCCGTCAACAGGAATTCGATGCACTCATGGCTAAGGCAGAACCCTTCCATAACGACGATTGGCGTAGGCCTGGGTTCTGGAGGCACGCTTCCGAAAACTGGCTGCTCTGTTGCAGGTTTGCGGAACTTCTGGGATTTTCCGAAAAGAGAATCGAGCCTGCCGAAACCACTTCGGACAAGGAAGACGCCAGGTATCGAATCGGAAGTAAAATCTTACGCCGATATGACAACACCGACATGGGGGACCTGCACAAATTTCTGCTCATTTGTGACGTAGGATGAAGGTTTTGAGAATCTGCACAAGCTGAACCTCTTATTTGCGGCGTTCACCATCTACGAGAAGCCTCACTGGGCTTCTTGCTATCAGTTATGACTCCTTCGTATCCTTAATTATTCTGTCATGTAATCATCAGCAAGTTCAACAACTGCAAAGAGATGAGATCTCTGGCTCCCAGAGAGGAGTCCCCTACGAACAAGATATGAGGTCACTCCTCTGAGCTCTCGGCAAATAGCGATTGCCATGCCCTATCCCGCGAAAAGCACGTTACTCACGATTTATGCGTGTCACAACTGCCTGCACCCATCTGGGTCATTCATCATCTTCAGGCTCTGTCAAAACGCGTTACACCACCATTTCTGGAGAAGTTCTGGTGATATATTTAAGCTTTGTGCGGCGTCTTTTCCAAGCACTCCACCCCCACATCTCCGCAATTGGGAGCGGCTTCTGTGGAGGCGGATCAACATTGTCAGAATAGCTCACCAATAGACATGAATCCATTTGTGCATTAGGGGTCATCTGGGCTAGACTTTGCATATCAGAGTGCTCTTCGGCAAATGCGCCCACCAGTTGTTACCACAGTTGAAGGCAACTGTTTCCTCTTGCAATGATGAAGGCTAGTGGAGTCGCTATGTGATCTTTGGTCGCCGAATCCTATAAGATGACGCCATGTCCCACTGCTCAACAATATCTCTCATTACGGCTCTTTTTCTTCTCATAATTACTCCTTATCTCGAAGGCATGTTGAACATGGATGACATTCCAGCCCCTACACGCAATGGTGACGCTACAGCGTCCAACGGAAAATCAGGTGACGACGGCCTGTACGGCCTAACAACGAAATGGCCTGCCGCCAACGACCTAGCAGGATCCAGCCTGCCGTGCCGCCTTGAGGGAGAAATAAGCGATCTAGTGGTACTAGGAGACATCCCGAGGGAGATTGAAGGCACCTTCTACCGTGTCATGTGTGACCCATTCGTCCCACCGCATCCTAGAAATGTGCCCCTTGATGGCGATGGAAACATCTCTGCATTCCGCTTCCATGGCGGTCGCGTCGACATGAAGATGCGCTACATTGAAACGGAACGCTATAAGCTTGAGCGAAGGGCCAACAAGGCTCTCTTTGGCCTCTACCGTAACCCTTATACTCACCACCCCTGCGTCCGAGCCGCCGTCGATTCCACCGCAAATACAAATCTGGTTCTGTGGGCCAATACACTGTTGGCTTTGAAGGAGGGAGGTCTTCCTTATGCTGTCGATCCAGACACTCTGGATACGCTTTGTTACGATCCTTTCCCTGGCCAAGTGAAATCTAAGACATTTACAGCTCACCCTAAAGTCGACCCTTTCACAGACGAGCTTGTCTGCTTTGGCTACGAAGCCACAGGCCTCGCTTCTCGTGATACTGTCGTCTATTCCTTAGACAAGCGCGGCAAGAAGATAACCGAGTCCTGGGTAGAGTCTCCTTGGTGCGCACCTATCCACGACAGTGCCATTACTGAAAACTTCATTATTTTGTTCCTCTGGCCGTTCGAGACCAGTGTAGAGCGGATGAAAGCAGGAGGGCAACACTGGGCTTGGAATTACGATTTGCCTGCTACTTTTGTCGTGGTTCCGAGACGAGAAGGTGCCGCTGCAAAGCATGGGTGGGCACCTAACGAGTACCGTGTCTACTCATGGAAGAATTCTATGCTTATTCATACAGCTGGGGCTTGGGAAACTGCCGACGGAAAAATCTACGTTGAGAGCTCTCGAGTCCACGACAATGCATTCCCCTTCTTCCCTCCTGATGACGGCCGTATGCCATCGACTGAGACGAAGGCCGATTTTGTCCGATGGGAACTCGACTTATCCATGCCTTCCGGGTCACAGGTTCCAGACCCTCTCATGGTGCTCGACCTCCCTTCGGAATTTCCCCGGATCGACGAACGTTTCATGACCAAACCATACGAATGGCTTTTTCTTAACGTCTTCATACCTGAGAATATGGACGGAAGCAAAAACCTTTTTCATGGTCTCAACGGGCTCGCGATGCACAACAACAAAACCGGCAAAACTAGGTATTTCTATGCAGGTGACAACTCACTCTGTCAGGAACCGATCTTTATCCCCCGATCTCCTGACGCGGCAGAGGGTGACGGCTGGGTCATGACATTGATTGAGAGACGAGCAGTAGGGAGATGCGATGTGGCTGTCATCGATACCAAGGAGTTCGAGAAGCCCGTGGCTATCGTCCAGCTCCCTTTCCATGTCAAAGCCCAGGTCCATGGGAATTGGGTTCCAGCGGCTGCTCTACAGACCAAGAAGCGGCTCGTTCGAGAGGTTGATGAGGTCAAGATTAGTGGGTTGGGTGCTCTTGAACCTCTCCTCTAGTGAGGAGTCTTGTAAGTTATGTAGATGCAGATCTCCTCAATCAAGAACTTTGGTTGCAGACTTTTGTTGTGGTATTCACTCGTCTGGCTGCCAGACAGGGGCGGGACATTGTCAAAACCTTCTGACTGATGACCTATTAGGGGAACCCCTTCTCGCAGATTAAACCTAGGCTGCACGGTGGTGGCAGCAAGTAGCGCATCTCCAAGAGGCCGGGAGGGTGTTGTCCATGCTAACGTGCAGCGAGGCAAGCGTTAATAGGAGAAACTTCCTAGACGCCAGGTCTCTGCTCTCTTCATGGTATATTGGCTACCATATCAAATAGCTTGAAGAGAAACGACAATCTTCTCCCTCGATGTTGGGGTTTGCTTATCAGTACATGAGAAAGACCTGGGCTCCCCAAGCCCAGCAACTAGTTAGATATCCATGGCTTTCGTCCTATTCTGCTTCAGCATCCTCGAAATGCCTGGTGCGCTGAGCGCTCTGCCTCATTGGGTCTTTCGTCATCAAAACACAAAATCATAAGGCTTGAAGGGCCCACCAGTCAGCGTCGCACCTTTCCGTAGGTGAAACCCTTCTAATTGATGCAAGAGCCCAAATCCTCTCGTCAAGAGAGCTCTGCAGATGTCGAGAAGGGTGCTCAGGCCGGAATCAATCGTTTTCCGCTTCTCTCGTTCTGCCCGCCCTTCCGACATCCACTGGGAGTTGAATTTTGTACTAGCGTAGATAAATAGTTTCAGATCGAGGAAACGGAAGCAAACTTGATTCAAGAAGGTCAACCTGGCAACCATATTATTGTGGAGGCTTTGCCCTGATGCTTGCTCCAGCATTGCCTGACCGTCGGCTCCCCTGGTGGGGAGCCACCAGTTCGTGAGGATTACGTGGTATCCAAAGAATCAGACACTGCAGGAGTCCTCCATTCTGGGGTTTCGTTCAACTTCACACCCGCTTTCCTTAAGCGGCATTCGACAAACGGCGACAGTGGGACAGGAGCCGTAGTTTCGGTCACTCAATTTGCCATTGCGGTATTGCCGAAGAATCTGTTCAACGCCCTTCTTAACAATCTCAGGAAATTTGGATCTCATTCTCCCGCAATCAGCAAACAGCAAGCTCAAGGGAGGAAAGTTCATGAGAGAAATCCTCGATATCTTTTTTGGCGTCACGAATGGTTGTGACGAAGGTGGAGAGTTGCTTGGACAGTACCGTTATTTATCTCGCCAAGAAGGGAAGACAGCCAACAATGGTAGATAGCGGGTGTCCAGCCATCTTCTAACAAACGTGGTTAGGAGAGGCAGTTGAGAAAGCATGGAAAACCCAGACATGGAATAGACATGAGGCGAGGTCGAAAGGAGGCAGAAGAACCTGAATGATCATAACTTGCTGGCTCGAAGTGGCCCGCCACTACCTGGACAAAATCAAGCATATGCCTATTCACATCGTTAGGGTCGACTTTTGTTGGTCAGGAGAAGGTAATTAAGTAGTACTCGGAATATCTCTTAACCTATCCCCTTTCCCACCAAAGGGGTAACTAGTGAAGTTCAGTTCGGGGCGCATGGAATATATATACTGTATAATATAGATAACTTTTATGTATAACTGGGATTCCAATCTGAACCAGAATCCAGAAATATGTATATGCACATGTCTAATCGCCATCTAATCTAATGTCCCAATTGATCTAGTCCCCCACTCCACGCGCTATCCTTCAAAGCGTACTGCACAGCAGCTCTGACATCGTCTACAATCGCGCGCGGCTCCCACGTTGGTGCATGGCCAGGGCGGTCTCTAAACACGCCTGTGCGCGTCAACAGGCTGACCCACTCTACGCCATGCGGCGACTCGTAGCTGTTCGCGCCGCGGATGTCGCTTTCTGGGTTGTCGCCGACCATGTAGACTTTATTGAGCGGCGTGGCGGAACCGAACAGTGCGTCGCGATGCCGCAGCAGCAGGTTCTCGGCGAATGAGTAGGTTTCGCGGTAGGGTTTGCCGATCACTGTTTTATAGAGTTCGGGCGCTGGCGCCCCGTACGAATGGGGATGCGCAGTGACAGCGCGCCAGAGCCCCTCCAGCGACTCGCGGAAGCCGCCCTGCCCGAGCCGTGAGAGGTGGTAGTGGGCCGCCCAGAGGAGATCTGGGTTCGAGAAGTACAGCGGAGGCTGATTGTCTTGCAGATAGCCAGAGTTGGGCAGCGAGCGGTCCCCGTTCTTGGATGAGTATGTCCCCATGATACCCTCCCGGGACAGCATGACATCGAGGATCACCTGTAGATCCAAGCCCCAGTCTCTCGGGTCGTTGTAGACGAACACCGCATCGATCTTGAGGCTCTTTTCAGGAGAGGCGGAATTGATTGGCCTGGGCAGCGCGCGTGCGAACGACTGGTAATAGTCGCGGAGAAACGGCTTGCTAAACGGCCAAATCTCAGGATATGCGGCGTAGATGTCTCCCGGGGTTACGACGTTGGTGAAGCCGTACATCTCGGCCACGTTGCGGCAGCGTCCGCCCTCGCCGCCTACGACCATGATGCACTTGTCCTTCAAATTCTTCTCGCCGTGGACCAGCTCCGCAAAAGGCGTGTGGGACTGCACGAACATAGACGTGTCGAGTTTCACGTCGAGTTTGGACGACAGGTCCTTGACGCGCTCTGACTCATGCTTGCCCCCGCCGTTGGTCAGGAGGATGAAGGGGATCGAGTTTCGTTGCAAGAACTGCAATGTGCGGGATGCGTGAGGAATGGCGTTGGCGCTCCGGACAAGAACGCCGTCTATACTGCATCGTTGTTAGATTAACTGTGTTGTGAAAAGGCCATGGGTCATCGCTGCGCCCAGCGCTGAGGACTTACTCAAATGCGAACGCAAAGTCCGTGGCCGGGACTTGTTGCTTTGAGTCATTGCCAAAGCCTCTGTTTTGAGGACCGCGCAGCTGACATGTAGGTTGGCGATGTATTATGTGAGTCCTAAGACCAACTTTGGGGCTGCGCACCCTCATCCTCACCACCAGCCTCACTGGCTGGAAGTCGAGCTGGCAATATCTCGGAGTTGAGTTGCAGGTTGTGGAGCTCACATCCCCTTATCGCCTATCGCTTATCTTTTATCGATTCCGGTGGAGCACAGATTTTGATTCTCTCTAAATCAAAGGCGCATAGTGCTTCACCGTATTCCAAACACTCGCATATTGCTACTCTCACATGCGGTGCGCGGCCTTTTCGGTCAAGCCTATGGAGCCTTCCTTTTAGATCACTCCACAGGTTATCATTCATTCCACCTACTTGGAACCCAGAAGGCGGGTCTAGAAGCGATTTGTGTGTCGCTAATGTGCGCCCTAGTCTCAGTAGCTTCCAAGACGAGCAAGATCGACCAAGCAACAGCCTAATCATTCAGTAGCTTTCGTTGGGATCAACATCTAGGTCCTGGGTGAATTCCTGAAATTGAGCACCAGCCTGAGACGAAGGCTGTCGATGCTTTGCTTGTAGACCCTACTACTCATTGTGCGGGAAGAGAATGCCCGCGCTTTGGCCAGCACCCAGAGCAGTGGTAGAGGTCATAGCGCTAGCACGTGGACCAAGAATGCCTTTCACTATTACAGTCATTCACCAGGCAGGCTCAGCACTGACCTTGCGCACTACCATCGAGATCTGGTAGTTATGTATGTTCTCCATCAAGTTCACGAGGCCTGCAAAGTCTACCTCAAGAGTCTCACTGATGTGAGAAGTTGAAACCGGGTGCCCCGGCTAGGTACCCGAGGATCCCGATAGTTGATCATAATCAGAAACCTCGTGGTCAGCAGTGGCACTGGTTTCCCAGCTGCTGTCGGCCTTTACGTCCCTCGATATGGCTACTGATGGTGGAATCAATTCCAGTGGACCGGCTCCGATGAGATTGAGCCTGCAAGGCACCTACAAAGGAATAGCCTGGGCCAGGCCCAAAACCCTTTCATTTCCCTACGGTATAGGCAGAGCGATATCGTTTGGGACATAGTCCAACTCGCTGCAGCTTGCTCATAGCACAGCGATACGTGGGACGTCGTGTGGACATTGTCGGTCCAACCAGTTATTGCAACAATACATTTGGGCATTTCTACAATCAGGGGCAACCATCTCAACGATACTATTTTTGAAAACCATATGGTCCAGCCTGCTGGGAATGTACAGATTCGGATATCAGAATCACCAATCATGTTTGCAGATGGCTAGGGAGATGCAAGAAAAGCCATGCTCTTCGGCAGGGATCTGAGCAGAAACTTTCAAAGCCACCCACCCAGCTTGGGATGTCAGGTACAACGCGAGAGGCGGTTCGGAAAGTCGCTTGCTATAGCTAGGCGATAAAAGACGCTCACCACCAGGCTGTGTGAGGGACGAAAAATACTCGTGTAACACAATGTTTGCCTTGTTTTTACTTTTTTTAACCTTTGGGGGAGCAAATTCACACCATCGGCTTTGCCCCAAAAGAATCCGGTTGGGTGGTGGCGTCCCTGGATGAGACAAATCTACCCTGGTACTTTTGACAGGGGTTGGGCGTCTTAGCCTTCTTAGGCTGGGTAACCGTCACGGCAGAGGCGTTGATTCCTGCAGATAGGCTGCAATTGAAGAACAGTGGATTGGTGGGCGGCGGAACCTGGAACATGAATTCCAGCGAAAATTGTAGACCCAGTCGTAGGCGATCATTGCCGCCTTGGCACCAGCATGTTTGTTCCAACCTCCAAACCTCCCTGCCTAGTATGCAGGCCACGAATCCATCATCAGAAACCCAACGGTCTATACGAACTGTGATTGCTTGCTCCGACCAAGCCGCCGAAGCCGTGAACACCTCGGCGCTCCCTCGTGTTCCTCGAGACTCCTTTCGGCTCCCCTTCAGCTCCCTCTACCCAAATGAGGTAATAAGGCTTGCCTTTCGGATGAACGTTCCTACAGACATTCTACTTACGATCTATCGATTTTGTTGGATTTGTCGGGATTACTTGTCATCATTTGCCCAAAGCCGCAATGAGGACATTTCGTAATCAATCCTTTATCCACATTACGCGCCTGATAGGTTCTGGCAGCCCATTTCCTCAACAGCGACAAGCAATTGTTAAAGATATCAACCCTGTCGTTCGGTTAATGGGCAAATCTTGTCCCTGTTGCGAGTCCCAGTTTAACCAGGCTTTGAGATACCAGTGTTTGTGTTATCGGTGTTATGACGAAGTTGCTGACCAGGGTACACCAGGGTACAGGCATCGTGGTTTGAGACACCCCATTGTTATGCATGTTTAAGCTTTTCCCATTTGCCAAGTCTCTGGGTTCAGCCAGGTTACGAGTACGTCCAGTTGGATGCAACTACAACCGACACGGCCAAATGCGAAATGAGAATTAATCGCACCGCCTGACGGTTGTCGAAGCATGTGAAATCCTACCATTCATTGCCATACCGCCCATTGTCGTTTGTGTCAGGCAAACGGCCATCACGTTGAGGCAGATTGTCCCTTCATCCACCTGCGAATACTACCCTTGCCATCCTTGTGGACCAACATTTGCCCTTTTACGCAACTCCAAGGAGGCGCCTGGCTGTTCCCACTGACGCCAGCCTTGTCGGCCCTGCAATCCAAATTTGGCCCACCAACGTCTAGCCGAATAATGTTGAACTCGTGTGATGCAAGAATGGCCGGCTTTTACACCAGAGGTACCACAGCCGTCTCGGGCTTTTCGATGCTCCTCTCTTGAATTTTCAGATCCCGAGAGCAATTTTTAGTAGCCTTGTTGCTGGCTGAATGCCCTCTATTTCTGCTGGTGGAGACTACTGGCATCCCTACATACGAACGCAATAGTCCCGGTGTAAATTCGCACCCTTTGGCTGCATATTCACTCCATCTCAACTCTGAGGCCCAGAAAATGGTGGGCCAGTCAATAGAAATCCTAGAACCTTCAGCCTTCGATGGATACGGAAGAAGCGGTCCTACTTTGGACTCCTGCATAACAATCCGTGAGCCAAAGACGGCGCAGTATGCGGCGCAGAGGCTTATCATGTCTCATACCTCTCTCCACTTATGGGCAGCTATGATGAATGATACGCCAGCTCCAGCATAGAAGCCACAATTTATGGCTCATTCCGTAGATGCTTCCCAGCAGAACCTTGATCAAAATCAGATGCTGCATCAACCCATGCTGGGAAATCCAGGGTCCCAAGAGTAAGGCATCTGCTTCGAGGTCAAGAGCAGGGATTGCGATCACTTGGGCAGTACGAATACTTGCTATCCCTTCTTACCCTCTTCCACCATCTCGAGACTGTTTTACATCCCCTGATACTCTCCAAATACTGGCACCTTTGTTGGTTGCGTTCACTCGCTCTTACACTCTAAACTTGCACGATCTTTCGTATCCTTACTCAGTCTTTCGTTCTATACATCATGTCTGGCCTTTTGTTTTTCCTTTACGCTCTATTTTTCACGATCTCAAGCGCATTCCGTTATGACGAAGCGTATGTTCAATACAACTTGAACGAGAATAAAACTGCGACCGATCCACTAGATTACTGGGGAGAATGGACGGATCACACATATACTCCCTCTCCAGACAACTGGAGATTTCCCTGGTACACGTTATTCCTCGACAGATTCGTGAATGGAGATCCTACAAATGACAACATCAATGGAACTACCTTCGAACATGACACCAATTCGAACCAGATGCGTCATGGTGGTGATCTCCAAGGTTTGGTCGACACCCTCGACTACTTGCAGGGCATGGGTGTTAAGGTGATATTCACAGACTAGTTATTTATATCATACTAATCTTCGTAGGGTCTGTACATTGCTGGTTCGCCGTTCATCAATAGCCCCTGGGGCTATGACCAGTATTCACCTCTGGACCTATCTATCCTCGATCAACACTTTGGCAACATCCAAATGTGGAGAACAGCTATCGAAGAGATTCATGCGAGAAACATGTATGTGGTGTTGGACAATACATTCGCCACCCTCGGAGATCTGATTGGTTTCGACGGCTATCTAAACGAAACTACACCTTTCAGCCTCGACGAGCACGAAGTGCAATGGAAATCCGATCGTCAGTATTATGATTTCAGTATTGGGAATAACTACAACAAGACTTGTGAATACCCGAAATTTTGGCTTGAAACAGGATATCCAGTCGATGAACAAGTGACTAAAGAGATGGTCGGCTGCTATGACAGCGATTTCGATCAGTATGGTGACACTGAGGCATTCGGTGTCTTTCCAGACTGGCGTCGTCAACTGTCAAAGTTTGCGTCCGTCCAGGATCGCCTCCGTGAATGGCATGAGCCTGTCCGCCGAAAGTTGGAGAACTTTTACTGCATGCTGATTGCCCAGCTGGATATTGACGGTTATCGATATGACAAAGCGACACAAAGCACTATCGATGCCATGGGATTTATGAATGATGCGATGCGTCAATGTGCTCGACGACATGGAAAAGAAAACTTCTTTCTTCCAGGAGAAATCACTGGTGGTAATGTCTTTGGCAGTCTCTTTATAGGCAGAGGCCGCCAACCTGACATGCTTCCGGACAACCTTACTGCAGCCGTCACCATGACCAACAATTCTGATGACAAATACTTTCTACGAGCCCCAGAACACGGAGGTCTTGACGCTGGTGCCTTCCATTATACTGTCTATCGTACACTTACTCGCTTTCTCGGTATGGATGGCAACCTTGAAGCAGGTTATGATGCACCTCCCAACTGGGTTGATATGTGGAATGATTTCCTGCTGACAAACGATTTCGTTAATCCGAACACTGGCAAATTCGATCCCAGACATATGTTTGGAGTGACAAATCAGGATGTTTTCCGATGGCCTGCGATTACGAACGATGTCCAGCGACAGCTGCTGGGGCATTTTGTGACAACTATCGAACTTCCCGGGGCACCGCTCCTTTTGTGGGGCGAGGAACAGGCTTTCTATGTCCTCGATAATACTGCATCCAACTACATCTTCGGTCGGCAAGCGATGTCTTCAGCAACAGCTTGGCAGACCCATGGGTGCTACAGTCTTAGCTCCACTCAATATTATAGAATGCCCTTGGATGCTGCCCGCAATGGATGTCACGATGACACTGTGTCTTTTGACCACAGAGACCCTTCACACCCGGTTCGCAACATCATCCATCACATGAACCAGCTCCGCGACCAATTTCCAGTGCTTCAAGATGGTTTCTTCCTTCAGCAACTGTCGAATCAAACTGAGCAAATCCAATATCCCGGTTCCAACAAAGTGACCACAGAAACGGGTATGTGGTCCGTTCTTCGATCAACCTTCCCTGGGCATCAAGATCTTAGCGGAACCGGGGCTGGGAATCTTCCCATATGGTTGCTATACTCAAACACCAATGATTCAAGAACCTGGGAATTCGACTGCAACAACAACGATACAGCCCTCAATACAACAAGTTTGATCGCTCCCTACGATGCTGGTACTACCGTGAAGAATCTTTTCTATCCTTACGATGAGCACACTTTGGTCACGAGTGTCCATTCCCTGGGCATCAACGGGAGTAATCAGCCAAATGGCTGCTTGGCGAAATTGAACATGGCGGCGTACGACTATCGTGCATACGTACCCATCAAGCAATGGGTTGGCCCCAAACCTATGATCACCAATTTCAGCCCTGGCCACGATGCCCGTTTACATTCCACCGTTGCTGCCAATGACACCGAATCTGTTAAAGTCGAGTTACAGTTCTCTGTGGAGATGAACTGCGAAAGTGTCACTAACAGCATCATGATCAATTCCACCACTGAGTCTGGACTCACTCCTACAATTGACACGGACAGCGTTACTTGCAATGTCATGAGTAACCCTGAAACTCCAGATTACGTGGGTGCCATTTCATCGACTTGGTCGTGGTCTGCTCGACTAAATGGGGTCGCTAATGGAATCCACGCAATTACCGTCCGAAATGCCACTGCCGAGGGAGGTGAGCAGTATACCAATGCTGTGGACAAGTTCCTCTTCAGGATTGGTCAGTTTGATAACCCCATCGTCTTCACCAGAAGCGCAAACTACTCGTCTACTCTTCTCAGTAAGAGCGATAACGACTCGTTGATACTCTCCCACTCCGCTGCTGGTGCTGATCAGTGGCGATACTCGACCAATTGGGGTTCATCATTTTCGAACTGGCTCCCATATGTAGGCGGTGAGACTCAGATCGAAGAACAGCCTTGGTCTGGGACAAATTTACAGAAATGGAAAGGTACCCACGTACGGGTCGAGTATTTCAGTCGGTTTGCTGGTAGTAGCGACCACATTCAACAGGCTGATCTGGACTCTCATACTCCGAGGCGATTCCCGCATTTGTTCCTCAATGGACCATACAATCAATATGGATTTGACGCTGGCTTAGACAACGAAATGAAGCTGACAGACAACTCAACATGGGAGCACCATTTCATGACTGAATGGAGTCTCTCTGGTACGCTAGCGCAGGTCAATGTATGGGGTGTCAATCCTGATGGTCAGCCCGATCAAACCTATGTTCTAGGTGACGCAGATGGAGATTCTGTTCTTGATCGACTGCCACCATCTTCACTCTCATCAGTCGTTCTCAACATCACTCAACCACCACCAAAGCCTTATCTGGGCTGGCGTATCGTTATAAACGATGGTACTATGGGGTTCGCTCTCCAGCCCTCTGGAAGCATGTACAACCAGATGATCCTCTATATCCTCTTGTGGATCGTGCCAGTTTTCCTTGCCGCTATAGCTGTCTGGGCTTTCATGCAATCATTCTACAGTGTCAAATTTAACGAAATTGGCATCTCAGAGAAGGCCAGCTTGATCCCTGCCATTTTTAAGAAGCAGTTCAAGAAACTTGCTGATGAGGAATCTGGTTCCGGCATCATGGCGAAGTTCACTCGCAAAGAGAAGTTTCTGCAGCCGACAGATACCGTCATCAACCAAGAAAGAAGGCGGACAGTGCTCATCGCTACGATGGAGTACGATATAGAAGATTGGCAAATCAAGATCAAGATTGGTGGACTCGGTGTCATGGCTCAATTGATGGGCAAGAATCTCGGACACCAAGATCTCATCTGGGTTGTGCCTTGCGTTGGCGGAGTTGATTACCCTGAAGATCAAAAAGCCGATCCAATGACAGTAACAATCCTTGGTAAGCCTTACGAGGTGCAAGTCCAATATCACGTCTTGCGAAATATCACCTACGTTCTACTGGATGCACCTGTATTTCGACAGCAAACAAAAAGTGAACCATATCCACCCAGAATGGATGATCTGTCGTCTGCAATCTACTACTCTGCCTGGAATCAGTGCATAGCTCAGGCCATCAATAGGTTCCCAGTGGATCTATACCACATCAACGACTACCATGGTTCAGTCGCACCACTATATCTTCTTCCAAGGACAATTCCTGCTTGCTTGTCACTTCACAACGCCGAATTCCAAGGTCTCTGGCCCATGCGAACTAAGCGCGAACGCGAAGAAGTGTGCTCTGTTTTCAATCTCTCTTCTGAGCTCGTCCAACGTTACGTTCAATTCGGCGAAGTGTTCAATCTGTTGCATGCTGGCGCTTCATATCTTAGAGTTCATCAACAGGGCTTTGGAGCTGTGGGTGTGTCAAAGAAGTATGGCAAGCGATCTTATGCTCGATACCCCATTTTCTGGGGCCTGAAGAAAGTTGGCAAGTTGCCAAATCCAGACCCTTCTGACACAGGCGAATGGGATAAAAAGCTTCCAAAGCAAGAGGATATTAGGATCGACCCTGCTTTCGAAGCGGCACGCCCTGAACTGAAGAGGCAGGCACAAGAATGGGCTGGGCTTGAGCAGAATCCGCAAGCTGAGCTTTTTGTCTTTGTCGGTCGCTGGTCAATGCAAAAGGGTATCGATTTGATCGCCGATGTCTTCCCATCAGTCCTTGAGGCTAATCCAAATGTGCAACTGATCACCGTGGGACCAGTCATCGACCTTTATGGCAAGTTTGCAGCCATGAAGCTAGACAAGATGATGGCGTTATATCCAGGAAGAGTATTCTCTAAGCCTGTCTTCACCGCCCTGCCTCCGTTCATCTTCTCCGGTGCAGAATTTGCCCTGATTCCCTCGAGAGATGAACCATTTGGTCTCGTGGCTGTCGAATTTGGTCGAAAAGGAGCCCTTGGCGTCGGTGCCAGAGTGGGCGGTTTGGGCCAAATGCCAGGCTGGTGGTATACTGTTGAGAGTGTTTCCACCGTGCACCTGATCCACCAGTTCAAGCAAGCGATTGAAGAGGCTCTGAGTTCTAAAACTGATGTTCGAGCCCTGATGAGAGCGCGTAGCAGCTTGCAGAGATTCCCTGTTGCAAGCTGGGTTGAAGATCTTGAGATCCTACAATCCACAGCTGTGAAGATTCACGACAAAGTTGAAGCGTCAAAAAGACATCTGGCGACAGGAGACATGATGCGACCGGTTTCTGGTTGGACAACCCCAGCCATGTCCGGCGCTGCCACTCCATCGGGATGGCAGACTCCTGTATTCGGGCAATCCAAAGCCTCAACCCATGCTGCGCTCTCCTCTCTTGCGGCGCGTTTGAAGAATATTGGACACAGCCGTGAGCATAGTCATGACAGTTCTGCTGATACGGCAACGGGCCTTTCGAGATCCACTTCACTTGGCTCTCGGAGAGGGCCTGGCCATGTTACGGTCCATGATCATCACGAGGGCGAAGAATCCGGTACTGCAACAATCCTGCCTCCCGTACTGGACGTGGAAGGCGACGATACTGGGCTCGGTACCGCTGTTATGAGATATGATGGTGATGCAGATCATGCTTCTGATCAAGAAGATAGTGATTTTGAGGATGACGAAGATGACCACATCACCATGCCAATGCAGACCCGTGGCCGCTATGAACGTGTTCCAGCCAACGGTGATGGGCCAATCACGCCACCATTTGACACCGCATTTCGCACCTCCAGAACACCTGGATTGGAGTTGGCACAGTACCCTAAGCAAAGACCCAGCCCTTACGGCAGCCCTTCCATCCCCGGGACGCCTCATCCTGAGCCAGAGGCTGGCCTCCTTGCCCCCCCTCGGGCACTGGCGGAGGGCAACAATCGGATATCCGCCTCTCCATCGATGCTTTCCATCAGCTCGATCGTAGGTGAGAAGACTGATTTCAAGCTGCAAAAGGTTGATCCTTTCTTCACCGATAGCAACGGTGAGTTCGCGAGAGCATTCGAAAAGAAACTCGAAACCCTGAATGGAAACAATTCCGAGAGTACCACCTGCATTGAAGAATTCCTCGTCAAATCCGAAAAGACGTGGTTTACCAGCTTCCGCGATGCAAAGCTCGGCAGGCATTCCCATATTTCAAGTGCGCAGGAGTCGCGACTGCCATCTGCTGCACCGTCCATCTATGGAGGACAAAGCGAGCATGATAGCGAGAGCCATGAAACTGACCCAAACAACCTAGCGGACGAATTCTTGCTAGGCAAGGACTACGTGCCGCCTACCGGCGTGACGAAATGGATGCAGATCCGGATAGGTGATTGGCCAGTGTATGCCTTCTTCATGGCATTCGGTCAGATCATTGCTGCCAACTCATATCAAATCACCCTGTTGACCGGAGAAGTGGGTCAAACTGCTTCCAAGCTCTACGTGATCGCGTCCATCTACCTCGCTTCCTCAATCTGCTGGTGGATTCTATTCCGACGCTTCAGCTCTGTCCTTTGCCTGTCACTGCCATTCTTCTTCTACGGCCTCGCATTCGTCCTCATCGGATTGGCACATTATACCTCAACGGTCAGTGGGAGAGGCTGGGTTCAGAACGTTGGAACGGCATTCTACGCCGTAGCTTCCTCGTCGGGCTCAATCTTTTTCGCACTAAACTTTGGCGACGAGGGCGGCGCTCAGGTTAAGGCCTGGGTATTCCGTGCTTGTGTCATCCAGGGCACTCAGCAGATCTACGTCGTGGCACTGTGGTACTGGGGATCGTACCTCAACAAGAGTAACAGTGATGGCTTACTCAAATCCTCCGATCCCATCACCAACTCTTGGAAAATCACCGCCATCACACTCCCAATTGCATGCCTACTGTGGGCCATTGGTCTACTCATGTGGTTCGGCCTACCCACATACTACAGGCAGGCGCCGGGCAAGATGCCAAGCTTCTACCACAGCCTTGCCCGTCGCAAGATCGTACTCTGGTTCTTCGCGACCGTGCTGATCCAGAACTTCTTCCTGTCGGCTCCCTACGGCCGCAACTGGTCATTCCTCTGGAGCAGCCCCCACACGTCAACATGGCAGGTAGTGGTGTTGGTTGCGGTCTTCTTCATCGGCGTCTGGGCGGGCATCCTGTGGATCTTGGGCATTTTGTCGAAATCGCACAGCTGGATCCTCCCTCTCTTCGCCATCGGCCTCGGTGCACCCCGCTGGGCCCAGATCTGGTGGGGTACCAGCAACATCGGTCTCTACCTCCCCTGGGCTGGCGGCTATACTGCTGGCGCTCTTCTCTCGCGTGCGCTTTGGCTGTGGCTCGGTACGTTGGACGCGCTTCAAGGTGTCGGATTAGGCATGATTCTCCTCGCGACGCTGACTCGCGTGCACGTCGCTTTCACCCTTATCATGGCACAGGTCCTCGGCTCCGTGGCCACGATCGTCGCAAGAGCATGTGCTCCGAACAGTATCGGTCCCGGCCCCATCAGTCCTGACATCAGCGCTGGCTTTGGAAGTATCTTCCAAGCATGGTTCTGGGTCGGCTTGATTGCGAATTTGAGCATTTGCGTCGGTTATTTCATGGTAAGTTGCAATCCACCCCTTAATGGACTAGTTCTGTTTTTGGATCCTGCGTATACTGACTCGTTTCGATAGTTTTATCGCAAAGAACAGCTCAGCAAACCTTGATCGTACATTTGAGCACAACCACATGATGTGCATACGAATTTCACTGATAATATATGCTAAATGTGTAACACAATATGGCTTGATTTATGGGGCTTAGTAAATGGTATGGAAATAGAATAGCGATATTAACGAACATATATAGGACTGGGTACTTAGGTAAACAGTTTAATGATATTAGTATATCCCATAACATAGAGATACATAGGTAGATGATTCTCGAACTGGATTAAAACAAGGGAGCACACGAACTCTTCACGACGTTCTCTTAACTGCCCAGGGAGGCCTATCCTTGACTCTTGAGTAGAATCAGTGTAACACCTTGGTCCTTAATCTGCTCATGCATTCTCACAATCTAGTACATCCCAAATCTGTATTTTAGCTATAGTACTTAAGTAATCTCCACATTCCCCATTACCTGGGAGCAAGCTGCAAGAGCCTCGTGGTTTTCCAACATTCGGACAAATGGGTGCTCATTCTTAGCTCTGGCGACTTGTAGTGAAGTCCGGTTGTTCTCGTCCGCAATGTTTACATCTGCACCGTTTCTAAACAGCCAGCCTACGCTCTCACTAGCCCTAAAGTTAAACGCGGTTCGGGGTGGTGTAAAACCGCCGTTGTTTTTGGAGCATCGATGTCATATCCGCATTTGAGTAGGCGATTCATAACTTGTGTAATTCGATCGAACCACTGTCGCGACATGCATGGCGACCATGCCATCTTGGTCTCTAACATTAGTACTAGCTCCTCGACTAAGACCAAGAGTGGTTTGCCCCTTCTTCGTATCCTGTGACTTTGTTATCCCTCTTAGGCCCACCACGTCGATAGTGTTTCGGCTCTTAGGTACTCTGAGTCAGTTCGAGAACCAATGAAAGAGGTCATCTAGTCATGAAATTTCGAATCAGAATTCCGCAATCGAGGGGAGCATGGGAACCCCAACGATGGAGTGAAGGAGGAGATGGTCAACATGTTCTCTGTTTGAGCAGGAAGTACGCACGGCTTGGCCTTGAGGCAGCCGCTTGAGTATAGCCGCATCCTCAGCCAAGTGGGAACGGGTTTTCAGTGACCTCCCACAGCGATAATTGAACTCACATCACGGCTGGTCAGGCTGGCTTGAGAGGCCGGAGACTTGAGAGGATAACTATTATGTTGGAACCAAGGTAAGTTTGTTCTAAACTCTAGATAAAGGCGGATTGCTTCGTACGTAGCTAGGCGGATGATCTTCGCTGCTGCACTGATCACATCTCATTTATGAAACAATTTCAAGACCCCCCTGAGAAGCTGATGCGCCATTAACTGATTCGGAGGTAGTCTTGGGCCGCTGTAGCCCTTGATAGGCGGTTCCCACATAGGATTTGCACCATTGTTGAGTGCATACTCGACCTCTGCCAGCTCAAACCATTTGGCTTCTTCAAGCTCTGTCTCCGGGTAAGTGATATCTTCTCCTCCCTCGACGCATTGACCGATCACGCCAATTAGCATGGTAGACGGATACGGCCATGGTTGACTGGAATGAATCTGTACCCTGTCAATGTGGACACCAGTCTCTTCGTAGGCCTCTCTCCTTGATGCGGTCTCAATACTTTCCCCTGGTTCAATGAAGCCAGACAAGCACGAGAAATAATTGGCGGGCCAGCGTTTCCCTCGTCCAAGCAAGACGCGTTTTGCATCCGCAGATATGGGTGCAATCACGGCCGTAGGATCTGTCCGTGGAAATGCTTGGTTGTGCAGTCCAATTCGGGTCGGACAGGCTCTTTGGCGTGGGACCCCTCTGTCGACAGGGGGGCAGACGACTTTTGCTCCTCCGTGCACTGAAAGAGTCCGGCCTCCGCAGCTGGAGCAAAAGCGGTTTCGGTTGTTCCAGTCGATCAAAGAGCGCGCGTGGCTGTATATAGCTGACTGCGCGGGGTCCAGAGTTAGGTCAACCCTGATCGGCTTATACTCAAGACCGCTCGCCTTCAGCGACTCCTTGAATGCCGTGTAACGATTCGAGGTCACATCCAGGGCAAAGTATGGTACACCGCTATACTGGCCAAACTGCCCATTCCTGGTTGACGAAGCGGATTTGTCTTCGAGGTCCAGTCCAAGGAAGACGAGCGTCGGATGAAATTCGTCCGGATCAAATGCAGCTATTTGAGTCTTCTCATCTTTCGCATACGGTCGGCCGAGCGCGGCCGGGACATCTTCATAACTGCTGAACGCGAGTTTTCCGTCTGAGTTCCGCAAAGGGTTCAATTCCTCGAACGTCAGGTATTTTGCGGTCGGGTGAGAAGAGGCTTTGTCCAAGAGTTCGTGGTTCATCCTCATGAACGAGAGACGGGTGATAGGCCCATTGGAGAAGTAGGCGTTGTGCCCTTGCCCGAAGATTCCTGCAAGGCTGGACATTTTTCTCGCTGAGGGAAGAAGCTCTGAACGCCCCCTTACTTAGAGTTGACATTAGGCGGATATGAATTGACGGTGTTGGTGTTACATTTAAGCGCACGCATCAGCGGGGGCGGGGGCGGGTCTTCGCCTAAATACTGAAGCCGAGCAAAGCATTCCGTAATGGAAATTCATATTTGTAGTTTTGGTGACTGAGAGTTCAGTACTGGATTTGATGATTGAACCCTCTGAAATCCCCGGCACTGACACAAAATACTGGGTCAGTCCTGAGGACATGGAAGAAAGAATACCTGCCAATTCGACGGAAGTCACGTGAGCATATATGGTTGACAAGCCCGTTATTCTGCGCATAGCCTCCGTTTTTCATGCAAAAAATGACATATTTAGCACTTGACTCGGATTGCTGGCGCGCACAACTCAAGTAGGTGACCGATATCTCCAGGCTCGCTGTCCTTGCTCAAAGGCAGGCTGGACAGACCAACCTTGAAGTGTAGACCCAGAGACGCCGCTTTAAAGCAAAGCCTGAGGGCCCTTGTTTTATTGGGCGGACCCACAGGCCCTAGCCACAGCTTCTTTCTCGTAGGCTTGGGCATTTGCCACACTCTCCAGCAGGCGGCGATCGCTCAGACCAACCTTACAACATCCAGCACAAGCTCACCACCCAGTGTGACAGTCCTGCGACACGGCCCAGGACACTCAACTGTACCAGGCATTCTAATTCCTTACCACTGAATCCTCTGAACTCCATTCAAGATGCCTCGAGCCGAAGTGGGATCGGTCAAGCACCTCAGCAACCAGATGAAGTTGAATGGACTTCAGAAGTTGCGATTTTGGTGCGAGCCCTGCCACAGACAAATGCGCGACCAGAACGGCTTCGCACAGCACTGCCGTTCGGAATCTCACGTACGGCAGATGCAGCTTATCAGCGAGGACCCACGAAAAGCGATCAACGACTTCTCCAACCAATTTCTGAAAGACTTTATCCAACTGCTACGGACGGGCCACGGAGAAAAGAAGGTCAACGTAAACCATTTCTACCAAGAATACATCTCGAATAAGCAACATATCCACATGACTGCGACCAAATGGTCGAGCTTGACTGAGTTTGCGAAATATCTTGGACGTGAGGGGATATGTCGAGTGGATGAAGACGAAAAGAATGAGGGACGCGCAGGAGCGAGTGGACTGACGATATCCTGGATTGACAAGAGCCCCGAAAAGCTGCGGAGACAGGAAGCGCTCCAGAAAAAGGAACGAGAAAATCACAATGACGAGCAGCTGGAACAGAAGATGATTCGCGAGCAGATACGGCGTGCGAAACGAGATATGGCGGACGCTGGTTTAGAAGAGGACGAAGAGGACCTGGACACCGGCTTGTCATCTTCCAGCGAAGGCATCAAACGAAAAGACGGCGAGAAGATTGTTCTGAACTTCGGTGTGAAAAAACTGGCCCCCGATGCTGCAGAGAAGCCTCTCACTCCGCCCGTCACAGAAGGAAATGCTTCCTCCCCTGAAGTAGAAAAGGCAACAGAGTCAGGATTAAAATCAACGACGGCGTCATCACATCCCGCTATGGACAATCAACCTGTAACATCTGCCCCTCTCCTCAGTCTCTCATCATTAACGTCAAGCAAACCGAAGAACGTATTCGCAACCGCATCCAAGAAGAACGCCCTGTCAGGGTCAAAGAAGGCATCTTCGACAACCACGCAACGACCTATGAGCGAAGTCGAAAGGATCATGAGGGAAGGACAGGAGCGGGAACGACAACGCGAGGCTGGGAAATTCCAGGGTGGAAGAAATGTTTTCAAGAAGCAACGAGTCTCATGATGACCGACGGATCCGAGGCGTGGGATCGCCCAGCGAACTCGCAGGGGAGGTCCTTTTATGATGAAATGATGTGGTTGTATTCCTATGTATGATTATTTGGCTGCATTTTAAGCGATTGGAGGAGGGGACAATCACCAACTCATGATTGATCAAGTTATGCTGTTTGAAGGGAAAGATAACAGCACCGTGTGCATGGCAAGGTTTGGTACAGATCAGAGGCATAATTTAGATATGCTTGTGTTCATCAAACTAGCGTAATCATACCTAAACGCACCCACTCCCACTGCTCAAAGAACGCACTTTCTCGTTCGTTCGTTCGTTTGCTATCAATAATAACGTGGTACGTTATGTAGGAAGTCGACTCCTAACTGGAGCCTAGCTCCTGCAGCAGCTCTCTGATCTCAGCCATGTCGGGCTTCCTCTCGTTGTAGATGGCGGCAATCAAACTGGAGTCGATGGTGGGGAACTGTTTCTGCAGCTCGGCCTGATTTCTATCGTCTTCGCTCTGAGGCGCGTTGGCCTCGTACTGTTGCATGTGCTCGACCTGCGCGGCCCGGTCACCCTCCTGGGCCAGCAACTGCTCGGTGGCGGACCGGCGGACGCCCTGAGATGGGGGAGGGCCTTGGGGCGCGCTATAGCCGCCCTGGTGCTGTTGATACTGATTCTGTTGCGGCTGGTCTCCTGGGCTCTGATTGTAGTTGGGGTAGAACCGTTGGCCCTGGTTCTGCTGCGGCTGTTGCTGGGCATTGTGCGGGCTGCCTTGCGATGGCGCGTCGGCCCATGGGTTGTTGGAACTCATGTTTCTAGAGGTGGAGGTGTGTACCTGGTTCGAGGATTGAGGTAGGATCTGCTGGACTCTTCCAACTCTGCCGTCGCTGAGTTTGACCTTGATTCCTCGAGGATGGTTGTGACGGGTCAGCAGTTGGGCAACGGTGCCTTGGACTTGTTTCCCGGTGCGTTGGTCTGCCTTGAGGACGATGGAGACGAATTGGCCTGGCTTCAGACTATTGTACGAAGTAACAGGCATAGAGATAAGAAGGAATGATGAATGGGACGTTAGAGAAGCGGATGAATGGTGTCATATTTGCGCGGGCGGGTGGCCGAGGGGCTGCTGGAATTGTCGCAGCCTGGGGAAGGCGACGTCACTCGTCCACGCCACGTATCAGCACTGTGGCCAGATTGATCCAAGGGACTAGCCACAGCGTCCCTAAAGCTTAACGCCATCGGGCGGAAGGGTCCCTGGATTATAGTTAAGGTGGCCCCTAAGTTGAATAGCACTGACGAATTACTTGAGAGTGCCAATGGGGCATGTAATTAGAGATGGTGTGCCTACGAGTATGCCCGGAAGCTTAGCGAGTGGTACCTGCGCCAGCACCAATTCATCAGAGGTATTTCTTCCTTGCTTTGCTATTATGTACTGGTACGACTTTGGGCTGGGACCTGTTAGCTGACATAACACTGTATTCCACACGTGCACTCCGTACTCGTAGTCGTAGGATGATCTACATTACGTTATGACCCTGAAACTGAAAGTCCAATGTGCAGCCTGTCATCTTCAACACCCTTTCCTTGGTGGCTAAGGCACTCCGTATTCCGTACCTATCCTGGTACGTTACCGTATTATAATATAGAATAATAATTAACAGTGTTGCCCTTCCCACACCATCCACGCCAATTTCCTTTCATGTTTCTCATTTATTTTGTTCATCAAGCTTACCTCCTCTGGTGTTCTGAGGACGTCTGAGTACGCCAACATTTTTGCTTTTTGGATCCCGCGATGACTTATTTGTGTTAAATTATGCTGTTGTCCACAGCTCAACGCCTGCCGCGCTCTGCGCTTCTTCTCATTTTTGGTGCCGTCTTCTCGCTTTCCATCCTGTATACTCTCAGCAGCCATGTCGGGTATTACGTACCGCTCTCGAAGAGCTCTCGTATCGTCTCAAACCAGGACCCAGTGCTTCTTGAGGCGCAGAGATCCTTATGGCAACCTCTCTATCAGCGACTCCTTCAACACAGGCCAAAATGTGCTCCTGTTCCCCATTCTGAAATTGGGGATTTAAGCATCGGCTTTGATGCATCTGACAATGGCCATCAACGACCTGATCGAATTTCCCTTACCACCGAACAGGTCACGGAGTTGCGCTCGACCCACAAGAGCTTTGTAGACCATCTACAGACACAATCTTATTCCCTTCCCTTTGTTCCCAACACTCGAGGCATTGTTACCACGGCCGGAGGGAAGTATCTTCCGGTAGCGCTCATCTCGATCCAAATGCTCCGCAGTACTGGATCCAAATTGCCCGTCGAAGTCTTTCTTGCATCCAAAGACGAGTGGGATCCAGAAATATGCGATTCTATCTTCCCCTCGATAAACGCTCGCTGTGTTGTGCTTGAAGATATCTTCGACCCGCTGCACAGGAAAGCCAGCCTAGGAATCGATAAATATCAGTACAAAGTCATGTCCATCGTTTTTTCTTCTTTCGAAGAAGTCCTTTTTCTCGACTCAGACTGCTTCCCAATCTTCGACCCGACTGCCTATTTTGAGAGCGAGCCTTTTCTCTCTACCGGGATGATTCGTTGGCCAGACTTTTGGTTCCCCACTGAGAGTCCACGATTTTTTGAGATAGCAGGCATTTCTGAGCCTGCACCATCAGAGAAGGCAGCCACCGAGTCTGGAGAGTTGTTTTACTCTAAGAGAAAACATACGAATTCTCTTCTACTCGCAATTTACTACAACTTCTACGGACCAGAATACTATTATCCTCTCCAATCACAAGGCGCTCCTGGAGAGGGAGATAAAGAAACATTTCTTTGGTCAGCGGTGGTGTTCAACGAGACCTTTTATTCAGTCAGAAAGCCGGTCAAGGCTCTTGGATACGGTACAACAGCCGGGAACTGGCGAGGCTCGGCCATGTCACAATTTGACCCACTAGCCGATTTCGATAGCCAGAATGCCACTTCAGGACAAAATCCCGAAGTAAGACCACTATTCGTTCATGCAAATTTCCCTAAACTCGATCCTTCCTCGATATTCGACGATGCCTCCTTTGGTGCCACGGGTCCAACAAAAGATGACGATGGCAAACTCCGCAGGATCTGGTTTGACAACCAAAAGCAGGCCATTGAATTCTTCGGCTTTGACCTGGAGCGTAGGATGTGGGGAGTTCTACGCGATCTAGCCTGTGAGCATGAAGGCAAAATCTCTGCTTGGAAAGGAAAGGCGGCAATCTGCGAACATACAACTACTTATTTCAATACTATCTTTGGGAACGAATCAGAACCGCAAGGCTGATATGAGGCTCATCTCTCGCTGTGAACCTATCCTTTATTTCACACTTATTAATCAATCTAAACCATCTCGCTTCAATATCTGGACCTATGATATTGTCGGACAGGGTGGTTTCGGATCGAGGAATCCTGCTCTTTCCATTGTTCCTGAGCTCTTGCCATCAAAACAGGATTAGATCACCCATTAACGAGGGATTTCCACCCGTGTTTGGTCTCCTGACTAGCTTCGCAATGTTGGCTTCCCAGAGTATCCCGTCCTCAAACTTGAAGAATCAATGGATACGAGGAGATCAGTCTCACCAAAAGCTTGAGTTCCACAGCCTGCGGGAAAGCAGGTAGACTTTCAAATAATAGGTGGTACAATTGCATGTCACATCAAGCAATGGGCAGTCTGACTCCGCCAAAATCCAGTCGGATATCCCGTGCCTAAGCCCGTGAGATACTTGCCGCGAAGATCTTACATACAAGGGCATGGCTGCCTTTCCCCTGCGACTTCATCCACTGATCAACCATTGCTGTAGATACAAGCTACATGGGCAAACAAGGGAATTGATGTTGTCTGAGGGTGTTGTCTTGGATTCATCCTATGATACTTGATTCAATACATCTATCGGATACCTATTTCCTCAGTCTGCAAACATGCTGCAGCAATGAACTCGACTGATGGCACTGTGTGACCAAGTCCTGGTATTGTGTAAAGCAACCCTTCGCCTAGGATGTCGATTTCGAGCTTTCCGATGCTGTAGTCGAAAGAACCATATGACATTGCTCATAAACCTATAGAATGGAGAAATTTGAAAGGAGTAACTAGATTTCAGGAAAGATTGGATATTTGAACCCGCAATGTTCGGACGTCCTCACTATATATACGCGCTATCTACCTTGGTTTAGGCTTTCAGATTCCCCACCACTGCGAGGGCAATCAAAGCCTTGGTGTCGTTCCATTTCATTTCAGTCTCCCAACGAAAGTACTGATTGTGCGGGCATGTGATGATGCCGCTTCCTTCGAAATGAACGAACTTCCTCGTACTTCCCCATACTGTGGAGAACATACTCTACACGATCCTTATTGCTCGTACCCAAATACTGCCAATGTGCAACCCCACCCCAGAGTACGCCGACTCTGACATCTTTGTAGGCATACCCGGGGCATTACCGAAGAATTACCCCTATTCACTGCAGAGGCTCACCAGCTGCGTATCTACCAAGCATAGGTGGCCAACAGCCTATCTACGAACATGAACTCGCGTAATAACCACGGCTCCCCAACCAATCCATGGATACAATCCCGCTCAGGGCCCTCCAGATGTGCAACAAGACGCCGGCCTGTACGTATACTGATTCACTCTAAAGAATCAAGATCCCCTACTCCACATCGTATGTCAGAAACGTTGTTTTCTGACATCCGGCACCCTGTCCAAGACACTACCTAGGTACATACGTGGAACAGTATAACAGGATTGATAATGGCATTATATGTAACGGACGTCTTTATGAGCTGCAATATACGCTGACTAATTGATTCCGCACATGTAAGGCGACCACAACCATGGGCTGATTTCTAAATAGTTGGATTGGTAATTCTTATCGACCTCAGATAGGGCAAGTATCCTTGGGCGGTTCCTACTTGGAAATATCAAGGCCGAGGGAAGGGACATTCAAGCAGGGGCATATAAAAGAATGCCCCATTCTGCACTGTGAACACCAACCTCGCGAGGCCAACTGCACACACTTTCCCGCCTACCTAGGTATCCGACTACGATACGTCACAATACTTTCCCATCCACCCCCTTGCAGAAACAACAACACGTCAAACTAAGCAACCTAACCATGGCTCAAACCATCAACTCCAAGCCCACGATCTTGGTGATCCCCGGCGGAGCAAGCCCAACACCCCTCTACACACCACTCGTCGACAAGCTAACCTTGCACGGCTACCCAGCAGAAGTGTATAACCTTCGCACATACACGGCCAACCCGACCGCCGACACCGTGCCAGGCTCCCTAGCCGACGATGCAGACCTTTTCCACGGCAAGATCGCTGCGCTGGCGGACGCGGGCAAGGATGTGGTCGTCGTGGCGCACTCTTACGGCGGGCTGGTCGCGACTGATGCCGTGCAGGACCTGAGTAAAGCCGAGCGAGGCCGGGCTGGGAAGGCTGGCGGTGTCGTGAGGATCATCTACCTGTCGTGCATTGTGGGCGCGGTCGGCTCGACGTCCGCCGAGTCGTGTGCGTCCTTGCCGAAGTTTAGCTTCATGGAGCCAGTTGATGAGGTATGTATAGACGTCCACACTCTATCCTCGCTCCCAAACCCTGGTCCCTCCCATCCATCGTCATCCCACAATACCTTAAGTACTCACGACCCCAAACCAGAGCGGCAACTTCATGCGCCAAGTCCCAGACCAGTCCGCACGGATGGTCTACTCGGACATGCCACTCGCACAAGCGCTGGAGTGGGTGTCGCAGATGTGGCCACACTCGGCGCGGAGCTTCACGGACAAGATTCAGGGCGCGGGCTACCTGCACAGCCCCGTCACGTATATCCTGTGCACCAAGGACGAGGTGCTGCTCCCGAGCTTCCAGCGCGAGCGTATTGAGTTGATTGAGCGCGAGAAAGGGAAGAAGATTGATGTGGTTGAGTTGGACGTCGGTCATTGTCCTAATGTTAGTGCCACGGAGCTTACGGCCAGGACGGTCGTTGAGGCGATTGTGAGGGATGCTTGAATCTTGAGTTGGTGGTGTGGATGTGGGGACGACGGCAGGAGAAGGGGAGTGGATGGAAGCGTCGAGGAGGGGGGGTTGGGATGTAGATAGATATCTTGCGGCTGACAAGTGAGGAAGAGTACCATAGAGTAGAGTGAAGAAGTAGACTTTACTGGCTGCTTAAGTGAGAAACGAGAGACTTGGAAAGGAGGCCCCTTAGGCCATACGTCTCAAGAAAGAAGGCTCAAAGCCCTTTTTGGAGAATTTATCTCAGTTCATCACGTCTGGATTTGATTTTTTGCCAGCCAGCTAGCTATCGTGAGCACTGTGGACTGTGGATGGTGGATGGCCTCAGATCCATTCCATTCCGAGAGACTTCAAGTCTGTTCTGTTGATCTCATCTCATCTCGTCATGATCGTCATCATCATCAATGTTGATTTCATCCGTTGGTACACTTACACGCGTTGAATCTCCAAACCTAGGGAGATTTGCTCGACCGAGGAAATATCCATCTCGGGAGGAAGGAGGCGTTAAAAAAGCACGTTTGACACATTCATCCAGTCGTCCCATTCCAAGCCCAACCAAACGCCTTGGCTGCTCAAATATCGACATAACCATCCATCGTCGTTATCGGGGGTTTCGTAATTTCGTAGAAGTGAGGTATCCTCTTTGGATCTGAATGCTGGTTTGAATGAAGAGCGGGTTCCTTTACAAAGATCGCAAGTTCGCCTCCTCATCATGCCAAAGACAACAGGCCCACGGGTCCTGCTTGCACTTACGGCACTGAATGTCGCGGCAGATCTCAACGGGGCATTGGCCACAGCAGTCGGGGCAGACCCACTTGCCACATCCGGTTTCGTCTCCCTGGCTGCACTGAAGAAATGTGGGGACTTCTCTTCCATACGGGAAAACGCTGGTGATCTGGTGGATTCGGTCGTCGGCGACTTTGTAGGCTTGAGGATTGTCCTTGTGGTTTTCTAGGGCTAGAACGGCGGCTTTGTAGGCGCAGCATGCTCGCTTACAGACTGGGCAGCAGTGTTCCATGCAGGTGGTGCATTTCAGGTTGCGCGAGTACCAGCCTTTGCTTGTGTTTGGATGGCGCGGCTTTGGATCGCCGGGGTGGTAGTCTCGTGACCAGGCATTTAGGGTGCGGCGGAGATAGAATTCCTAGAAAGTAAACTGTTAGGCTTTTGTCTGGGAAGCAGAGGCTAGAAGGCAGACTTACGAGATCAGGTCGATACCAGTTACTGCCGTCAGCGTTAGGAAGTTCCACTTGACTGAGATCAGATGCGTTCTTGTCAATTGTCGGCTTGGACTTGAACATGGCGGACATTTTGCGCAGGCCAGTCTTTCGATGTTCGAAGTCGCTGATCATTGGAATGCTCTTCACGCTATCGACTGGAGTTTTAGGAGGTTGAGGCACATTCTGGCTTGGAGGTGAACCTTCAGCGAGTATGTCAAAGATATCGGCATCGGTGTTGTTGGCTTGGTCGATGTTAAGACGCGACATCTTAGTTCTTATACCAAGGTTTTCTGAACTCTTGCGTCCGCGTCCAGGCGTACGAGGAATATTGACATTGCTAGCGCTGTTCTCTTGGTTAGAACTCGCTGTCTGGATTGTGCGAACGCCGAGACCTGGAGGTCTGGGAGGACGTTCTGGAGTACTGAAAGGAGTAGGCGCGACTGGGGAATAAGCAGCTTGTGCAAAGGCATTTCCAGCAATAGGGCGAGGGATGGTATTTGTTCGCGGGCGAATGCCTTGCTCAACCTCGAAATTGCGTCTCTGTTTTGCCCATTCTCGAATCTCCTGTTCTGTAGAGGTAGTGACCATCAACGGCGCGTTACTTGTCGATGAGTGAGGGTCCGGTTGGAATGCCGGGTGCAGGCTCGTGTCTGGTGGAGGGAGGTTGAGCAAGGAAGCGAAGTTGCCAGTGATGACTCGCTCATTCTTCGTATTACGCTCAATACCAAAGGTTGATCTCTGTACAGTTGAGGAAGACATGGAACGCTGGTTGGTTTCCAATGGTGGGAATTGCGAGTAGGATCTGGCAGGTTTGATTGTCTCTTGATCGTCGTCTCGGATTTTCTTCCTCACGGGGGCAACAAGAGGGAAGGGCTCAACTTGAGTGCCAGACCCCTGCACGTTGTCGATCTGTACGAATATTAGTTAGTCACAGAGTGAGAATATTGCTATGAACCCAAGCGTCATTTGGATATCACTGTTTGGGAGATTACTCACCATGGCCTTTTTGGTTGGGTTCTCAGGTGCCATCTTGGCAGGGGACGGAGAGGGAGAGGGAGAGGGAGGGAGAGCCGTAAATCTGGCAGCTTCCAAGACACGGTTTGTGTCAAAGTCAAGAGGGTGGAAGGCCGTCGTGACGATTGAGAGAGGTTTGAGCGAGCCTCGTCTTGCTCGCAACGGCAGAGGCGACCTGGTCACGTGCCCGCCTCCTAGCCGGGACAGCCCTTTCTCAGGGGAACCCTTGCGGCTCTTGGGAGACAAGCTGCTCATAGAGAGCTTGCTCCCAAGGCGCCTCAAGGAGGCCCCAGAGAAGAGAACTGCCTTCGGCGTCGAAGGACAGGACGCACTGTTTGTGGGCCAGGTTAGCGACAGGCTGTCATTCAAGCCACTGTACAGAGAGCACTTACCCAGCGTCAGCCTCGCCGGCATCCACACTCTTGGTGGGTGTGGTGGCCATGCTGGCCGCTTTCAATGTCAATGTGGTTTGTGAACAAAGACGAGGTGTCGCGAACAACCAATTTATATAATTGCATCGTGGACGACCGCCGAGCCTTTCGTCCCTGATCGGCCAATGGCGCGCTGTCGTTGTCCATCGCATCGTCGTGCTCATCGGCCAATAGCGTCGTCTCGAGGAGTATCGCATCGTCGTGGTCCGGTGAACGACGTTGGCAGAAAAGCAGCACCTATTCAACCCGGGTGGGCGCAACGGCAAAGGGGAAGTGAAGAGGCCAAGACACACGGAGCGAACGTCGGATACAAACCACACAGATGACGGAGGCGGTCGCCAGCAACACAAACGAGATACATAAAGGAATAAAGTAACACTCACAGAAAAATGGTTGACGTCAAAGCGTTTATGTTCAGTTCTATCAAAGTTGTCATGGAATCATTGCACATCAAGCTCAATCAAAATTGCTGGTTCAGGACCGTTTGTATAAGCAGCTTACTGGATCGTCCCCCAACGCCTGCGTGAGCATGCTCTCTGGCATCGAAACGAGGTCCGTTAAAATAAGATCCGATGCTGATACCTGATCATGTCATAGCATGTGTTCTGGTCCACTCCCTCGCTGTTTGGATGGCGGCCTCCTGGTCTTCTTTCCATCGCTGAGCAACATCATTCGCCAATGGATCATCTGGATTAGGAGCACCAAGCAAAGCCTGTATGGATAGAAGGATTGTCCTGATCTGCAAGGCTGGTGACCAATTACCTGCTTGAAGTCAGTGTTCCGTATATCTATCCGCTTCAGAGTACGAGGACCACCCACTCTTCAGCACATCGAGACAGATTCGGCCGAGCTTGTCAATATTGGGATGGTAAATCTTGGTCAAAAATCGGATCTTGGGTGGTGTCATGGGATAGTCTTCTGGCAAGAACAGTTCCAACTTGAAGATACCGCCTTCGAATCAATCAGTTGAGGTCTTGCGGGCAGGAGTATCTCAGATACATACCTTCATATGGAGATTGAGAAGGTCCATGTATGCTGACATCGAAGTATCTGAGGTTGTCGTCATGTGGCACAGCACTGATTCCTGGAACACTATTACTTGTTTCTCAGCCTCAAGTCTCTTGATTGCGCAGGGATATGCATACGGTTCCGCCATCAATCTCTCAGTCTCCTTTATGATTCTCTTTGGTAGCGCCATCTCGTCTTAAAGGAAAGGCCACTGAAGGCTATATCGTATGGAAGGGTTTTCGTATCCGGACTGGCAAGGCAAGAATGACAGATTCAAGAAGAACGGCGGTCCTCTTATACTGCGCCCGACTTTGATCGAGTTCGATTGTCACTGAGCGGCTCGGCTAGCGCTATTTAGCACGTGCGACTGCCTGTCTGGAGGAATAGCTTCACAAGAGAGGGACAAGTTCAGATGGTGAAGCAAGTGAGAGTGATCGGGTGCAGGATATCAGTAACACGAATGACTCAATTGCAGCAATTCCCTGTAGAGTCTAAGTAGTTTAGATTGGAGTTTGAAGCAGACAATTTGCGAAGTCCTCGAGTCATGAAGCGCAACTCCGGTGAAACATTCTACGGTGCCGCACACAACGGTAAACGTCACAAACCCAAACTTGCAAAATCCCCAAACGTTGGGTGAGCAACTGCAAACACCATGGGCACTTCAGACTCGCCCCAGACTGCCTTGAAACCCATAATTGTCAGAAGAAATGTCATAATTATCAATTTGTCCAAAATTTTGGTCTCGTCGGATTTGATTTGTCTAAACAGGTGACAAAGAGCCGCTGTAAATCTCCATTCACCCATCAATGGACCTCCTAATGTCATTAAGAAACATCGTCTGTACAGTCTTGATTCCCAGATTGCCTGTCTCTCATGATCCCTCTCGCATTACATGACCTTACTAACAGGGTGTCACGGCCTGTCCTTCTTTGCCTTGACCAGGGCTGTAGCACTCCCAATCACCAATGCTGATTGTAGTCCTCAAACCCACCACGCACCTCATCTGCACATAATGACTTTGTCTAATAGCCGTAGAGGTTAACATTCTCAGTGGTGCTCTGCTTGATCCTAGCGTTCTCACGCTTCAACAGGATCCTCATCCACCAGGCACAGGCAATACTGCAAAGAGCGAAACCGGCACTGGCACCGAAACCGATTCCGTATCTAGGGCTATCGGTCTTGGGCCAGAGGTATGCACCGTAGATGTACCCGATTTGGCCACCAACATTTGTCATTGCCAGTACGACAGCTTTCTTCTCCTTGGTTTGCGCCAAAGTAGAAGATGCCCAGCCAATGATAACACTGTTGACGGCATATGCACCAACTGGGAAGATGAAGCATGCGATATATCGACCCGCAGTATTTAGAGTAGACGCAGCAATCACAAACCCGACAATTGCGATGGAAAGACCGGTAGTAATGTGCCAAGTGCGTTCGTGGTAGCGACCAGATGACCAACCAAAGAGAATACCCGCTGCTCCAGCAAAGAGGAACGGTGGGCAAGTCATCACCAGTGTAACAGTCGTGCTGAATCCAAGGGTTTTGACAACACTGTTCAATCAATTGTCAATGCTAATGCGCATATATACCCGAGGTGCCAGGAGAATAAATACTCACGTTGGAAAGAAAGAGTTGAAAGAACACGCAGAGAGATGGAAGTTCTGCATAAGACAAAAGATCCAAGTCTTGGGATCTCTGCAAGCCTGCTTGAGACCATCCATAGCGGAAGCCTGGCCCGCATCACCAACTCTATCGCGTTCCATACGGCTGTGGGCCAATTCTCGTTCCTCAGCATTCAGCCAGCGAGTGGTTAGTGGTGTGTCTGGCAAGAGCCAAAAGCCGAGCATCGCGACCACTGCAGTGGCGACACCCTCGATGATGAAGAGCCATCTCCAACCGGCAAGGCCATGAGCCTTATCTAGACCGGCAAAGATGCCGGCCGCAATCAAGCCCGAGAAGCCAGTTGCAAGAATCTGGGCGCAATAGAGAAGGGCAATTCGTGCAGCGACCTCTGTGTTGTGTGTCAGCCTGGTGCACTTAACTCAGACCCTCCACTCCACTCGACATCTTACCTTTGCGCGTGTAGAAAATACTAAGTACATATGTGGCACCCGGGTAAAAAGGGGCCTCCGTTATTCCTAAGAAGAATCTTGCGGCGACAAGGCCGCCGTAATTCTGGACTAGTGCGGTGCATCCAGAGACAACTGCCCAGACCAACATCCAGCTGCTCATATACAAACCAGGACGGATCTTCGTTATCATCATGTTTGAGGGTACCTGCATCAGGACGTAACCAACAAAAAGGATGCTGATAGTGGTATTGAATTGAGTGCCAGTCATATTGAGATCTTCTTCGAGGTCATTGAGACGGGCTTGGGCCAATGCATTGCGGTCAACATAGTTGAGAAAGTACATGACACAAAGGGTAGGCTTTCGAGTACTATCAGCAGAGTTCACGCGCCACAATGGACACTGCGCTTACCATGATGCGCCAGTCCAGTTTCCTGACAAGCGCAATCTCCACAGGATCAGTTTTTGCCGCAGCGCCGGCATAGTCGCCACTTGTCGCCACTTGCTCCTTGAAGTCCTCGATGTTTTCCACCGACGCCTTGCGAGCATCGCCATGCTCGACCACTGTATTTGAGGGTTCGTCTTGTTTCATGGTAGTAAGTGGAGTGTGAAGTGGGAATGTGTATCGTTTCGAAAGAAATTGTGTTCGTTAAGATGTTTCTTATAAAAGCCCACCGGGCAAGGAGAAACTGACGAGAACGAAGACCGCGACTCACGAACTTGAACGGACGAAATGTGTCATGAGACCAGAGAGCTCACCTCAGGTATTTATGTTACGCGCAATGCGACCCAGTCTGGAGACGACCCCGGAGGCTATATAACGGGGAAGTTGTCTGTGGAGGTGGGCCGATAGATTCGTATGCATCTCAACAATTCTGATTAGCGTTATAGACGGCATACTGGAGTGTTCGCCAGTGGCCTGAATTGCGATCGGCTATAGAATCATGCTAATCGTTGCCTTATTCACAAACCTGGACAATTCTTGATTGGAAGATCAAAGTTTTCGGTGCCAGATCTGATTCCGGACATTGAGCTGAGCAACATCGCTATTGCTGTGGCCGGGAGGCATAACATGGAGAACGAAGTCTTGGAAGTTCTTGGACGAGGTGCTTGTTGAGGGGGCTCCATCGTAACATCCAAAAGGTTCAACCTATGAACAACCCTTGAGCACTCGCAAACCCTGCGGGTTGCAGAAAATCCAAGACTTTTCCAAGAACCTAGAACTCGAAAATGGAAAAGAGGGTTTTTGAGGCTTGAGGAAGGGAAGCATCGGCCTTTTATGTCGGCAATGTCGGCGTAGATCCCTTTACTTGGCATCAGGAACTACGGAAGATCACAAACAGCTGAGGTGCAAGTATTACTAGTCCAATTGGGGATTCTTGATAATCGATTTCCCGTGAGCTCGATCATTGCCTGTCAAGTATGCAGCCACCCTTCGGTCATTTTTCTTATACTGGTGCGGATCAGACATGGCACTGTATCCGGAAGAGTTTTTATGGTCCATATCCGAACTTGAGGGGCACGGACTGCTATCCACCAGTATGAGCCTAGGTATGGAGGCCGGTATCCGGCGATATTCTACAGCCTGGTGGGCGAAGTGCAGTCGCTGTTTGAAGAGAGGAGATTTATCAAGTCTCTGATGCCTTGGAATGAGGGTACAATCCCAATCTCAAGACAAGTCTCAAGTCATAGTCGTTACAAGACACTGAACATGACTCTTCAAATTCCTCGAGCGCCAGGAACTGCCAGCTGGTCTCCTGTCTTTGACCGACATGCTTACTCTTCAACGGCTTCAATTACTACGGGGCTAGATCTCAATCCAAGGAGTAGCTATTCGCTACCGTCGCTGCCTCTATTTCTTGAAGCACGGTCTCACGCAATTGCCGAACCTTTGAAGCCTGCTATCATTGACAAAACCAAGAATGAAAGCTTTACCTACTTGGACCTATTGAGCGATGTTGCCGTTTTCAAGACAAAGATACAACATGTACTTGAAAACTACGGGAAATCGAAGGCAAATGCTTCTCAGGAAGAACCAAGAATTTCTTTCCTCGTCCCAGCCGGCTATGACTATGTTGTTGCTCAGTGGGCGATTTGGGCTGTTGGGGCTATCTGTGTACCATTGTGTATGTTCAACTTTCTTTCTTGTTATTGCGAATACTAATGGTGACATCGCAGGTACAACACATCCTCTCAATGAACTCCTTTACACAATCTCAGACTCTGATCCTTCCTTGATCATCATCCATCCCTCCTTCCAGGGTCTAGAAGCTGGTCTTCGCAGCAAAGCCCAGGATGTTCCACTGCTCAGGTTCGACCCATCATCGAAATCAACAAATCTGGACAAATCTCCAACCTTACCACAATTCGCCAATTCTCCTCCGTTATCACAACGAGCATTGATCATATATACATCGGGAACCACTTCCCGCCCAAAGGGTTGTGTCACCACACATGAAACTCTTGCCTTCCAAGCCCGATCACTCGTTCAAGCATGGAAATATCAACGTTCTGATCATTTGATACATATGCTCCCGCTACACCATGTACATGGAGTGATCAATGGTCTCACCGCTACTCTTCTTGCGGGTGGGACTGTTGAAATGTACTCAAAATTTGACCCCAAGATTGTCTGGGATCGTTGGTCCGAAGTGGGCTCATCAACTATGTTCATGGCGGTCCCGACCGTGTACTCCAGACTGATTGACTATTTTGACACTAACATACGAGGGAGTCAATCGGAGTCTGCAGCTAGACAAGGGGCTCAAGCCTTGCGCCTGACGGTCAGCGGCTCGGCCGCTCTGCCTGTATCAACAAAACAAAGGTTTCGTGAGATCACAGGGCATGAGCTTCTTGAGCGGTATGGAATGACGGAGGTAGGGATGGCACTCAGCTGCGGTCTTGATACCACACAGCGTACCAGCGGCAGTGTAGGGTGGCCCCTCCCTGGAGTACGCGTGCGCCTTGTCGAACCAGAGACAAAACAAATGATTACATCCTCCGGCAAGGATGAGTCTGGTCTCATCGAGATCCAGGGTCCCAATCTCTTTGCAGAGTATTTCCGCCAACCCGAAGTCACTGCTGAATCCTTCACGGAGGATGGATGGTTCAAGACCGGCGATGTGGCGAAGAGAGATGCGCAAGGAGCCTATTTCATTCTAGGTCGTGAAAGTGTCGATCTAATCAAAAGTGGCGGGTACAAGATCTCTGCGCTAGAGGTCGAGAGAAAAATACTGGGAAACGCCCAATTGGGTGCCATCGTATCTGAAGTGGTAGTTGTGGGTGTAGAGGATGCTGACTGGGGCCAAAGAGTCGCAGCTGTGGTGAAAATGAAGCTGCCAGTAAGTCCAAACGGATCAACCATCTCGATTCTTCCTATACATAACAAGATCTAACGGAACAACTCTTAGGCACCCGCATTAGACCTGACATCAATGCGAAAGCATCTCAAGGAAGATATGGCGCCCTACAAAATCCCGTCCATACTCAAAGTGGTCGATTCCATCGAGCGAAACGCAATGGGCAAAGTGAACAAAAAGCAGATCGTCAAGCGTTACTTTGGGCCTAAGCTGTAAGTGAGCGAACTTTTCCCTTCACTCCTGTACGCCTTCTTTTTACTGATTGTACGCTGGTGGCTAACAGCGAAGGGGGCAGGTAATTTTATCTTGAAATATATCTGATGAATCATGGTCGAATCCCAACCCTTCAATGGACTGGCCTATCTAGAGGCCGCCTAACAGGGAATAATCAGGCTCACAGTGAGAAATGAAATCTACACATCAGAGGAGTAATGGACAGGAGAACCGTGCCATAATAACATGTTATATTATATCTATAACAACTACTTCAACTTTCAACTCCTCATTAGTCCACATAACATCCTCTACAGCAAAGCTTCACTGCCCGCATGGCGGCGTAGGTCACAATGCTGGCTAGACCAGCAGGACTCGTTGCTCAATTATGAACAAAACAGAAGTACCAAATGCAAGCTGACCTCCGTATGTGAGGAATCTCAAAAGAGAGCGTAGCAGTCGTAGGATCTTGGACGACTCATCAAACAATAGTATAATAGGAGCCCAAAAGTACAATCAGCTCCCCCTTAGTCAGGACCTCGGACCTCACCTACCCTATTGAAAGCACGAAATGGAAGCATCTAGCTAAATGAGCAAAGCCACAGACAGCCCTGAATCACCAAACCCAACTTCAAACATTTTTCGCTCTCCCGGCAAATCATCACCAACAGACAGACGGGCGGGCATATCTAAAATCTCCTACGCGGCCTCAGCGCCCAGGAAAAACCTCCCACGGTATCCCCTGATATCTCACGGTTTACCTTTCACCTCGACCTGACGGCAACACACATTTTCGGCGATCGAGCCTTGTTAATACACCGAGCATGCACGCGTATGTAATCCTAGTGATTTAGCGATCGAGACGAGGGAATCCTTTTCCTCGGCGATTTATTTTCCTCCGATGCCTCCTCCCCTCCCCCTCCCCCTCCCCCGCACCAGGGAGTGGATCCCTCGGATTCGTTGGCGATTTTTGGTATATTGCTACGGCGGTGTTTTCATCTCTGAGACGCAGATGTTGATATTCGTTGGGGGAGGGGAGGCGTATATGGAGATTTTTCTGTGTGCGTGATTGATCGATTGATAGATAGATAGATGGGTAGATTGGCGGCGCGTCGGTGATTGGCGGACGATTCTCCGTGATACGGAGTCAGGTGTCAAGCAATGCAGACAAAGCCTTGCGGGAGAAGGGGGAGTAAAGTCTTCAGATTGCTGGGCGATCGAAGCCAATGTGCCATGCTGGCTGCGAGGTAGTGTTGCTTGTGTATGTATGAGTGCTGATATCATGTGCTTTTCACGCTGGAAGAGATGGCAGGTGTGCTATAGTCTATAGAATGGTCGTGATACTTGAGCCACCACGCTGAAATCTAATTAGATTCTATAGAAGTTTTTATATTTTATTTATTACTCTGGACTCTGGAGTGCCAAAACTCCTAGACCCAAACCATTTCTGCCTGTTTATTTGCCGTCAAGATAGATTTCGGTTGCACTTACACCTGGAGCACCATGCTCTAATGTCTACCGTCGATCGCTTTGTAGCGTCTTCCCTACCTAGAATTCCGTTGCATGGATGCGACCAAGTTCCCCCAAGTAATTAAGAAAGGCATCTCCTTCCTCTCCAGTCCCGCAGCGGAGGTCAAGACAACAGACTTCCCATGACTCTTTTCACAAACGGGTATTCCTCGGCCTCGTCCAACCACGGACACGGTGCCTTCAACTGTCGAGCAATATCCTCCGTGAGCAGGACCGTCGACCTCAGGGTCTGACTCGTCGCGCCGAGATTGATCGAGCCGAAGAAATGCCTGTATGACCGACCGTGTTAGTGAATGTCCCATATAGGAATCACAAGAAAGATCGCTTTTCAGCTGCCAGAACAGCCCACAATGACTCACCCTTTAGCCTGTGGGCTACACCCGTCGGCCAAACAGCACACAAACTCGAGCAAGCCCGTGTCCAGCCCACTAATAACACTATGCTCGGACAGCAGCTCGCCGTAGATGCAATTGATGGCGAAATGCGTGAGGTCGCCGCCGGAAGTTGCGTCCATGGCGGAGATGACGCGCGCGGTGTGCTGTCGGTAGATGTCCTGGAAGAAAGCCAGGCCCCGATTGTATTTCTCGGTGGAGGAGAGTGGCGAGCGAAGAGAGCGGTCGCTTGCTAGGATGGATGAGAGGTGCGGGTGGGAAGAGGCATCGATGGCGGATTTCAGTGAGAAAAGGGCGTTAATGGCCTGTGGGAATTGGACATTTCGTTAGTACCTGGATGGCTTGGTTGGAAAGGGCAAGCAGAAGCTCTTTTAGGGTGAATCCAATCATAGCCTTGAGTCGAGTGAGTTGACTTACCCTGGGAAATCCAACAAGGGTGCTCGACTTGAGACATGCTTCCCTGATGCGCCTAGCCACCGACAACCGCTCCTCATCGTCGTCATCTCCTAGTTCGCTCGTCACATACGCCCATAGCTCGCCGATGAACTTTTCCTTGTGGTAGGACAACAGCACCGCTGTTGTGAGGATATACCACAGAGGCGACTGCGACTGTTCAACACTAGGTGGTAGTCCATCGCTATCGATCACATTCGAGAATTTTTCCCGTATCGCCGAGAAGTCAAGCTGGTATTCATGCTGTTGCTGTTGCACAGGCTTTGTGGATATTGGGGCGGTTGCTACCAACGAGGTTTGTGAACTGTTGCTGCTGGGCAGTGGGGACGAGGAGCTAGTTGTGGATATTTCTGAGCCGGGCGTGTCTGTGCCATCGGCCATGGCCGTCGACGACAACCACGGCGACGTTGAGAGCTGTTCATGTGGAGCTGGTGGGTTTGTGCTGCGAGATACTGTTTCATGGGGTATAGATTCCATGCTTTCTAGTAAAAGTATGTGAGTATGGCTCAAAGATTAACCTATCTATATAGGGAAAGGCAAAAGTGGAGCCAGTTGGTTGAACCCAGGCACAATTGATCGTTGGTAGGTAAAGGGGCAAGGCTGTGGAAGAACGGGTGTGGTAATAATCCGGGTCCAGACTTCCAAACTCGGAATGGGGAAGGGGAAAGGGGACGGAAGCGCTGGAGTCAAAGGGGATAATAATCAAAGTGTATTCAGGTAAAAAAACAAAACAAAAAAAAAGGTCCGGGGATTCGCGGAGGTTTTATTGAACGTGCTGTTCCTCATCATGCATTGATGTTTGCATCATGGAAGTGGGGAGGCAAAGAACTCCGTAAGATGGAGGCTGTACCGCTTATGTAATTACGAGAGGATCCCAGGCACCCACCCAGCACCCACCAGGCAGGGAAAGTGGCAATGCCGTCAATTTGGTGGGGCCAGAACTGTGAACTGCACCTCTTTCCCCTTCCTCCCTCGGCAATACCTTTTTCTCCAGCTTGAGTCCAGGTCAAATGTCATTGGACATGGCTGTCAGAACAGACTTCATTTGTTCGTTGTTTGAGGTCATGAAGAACTCGTGACATGCGAGAAATAGGATGTGCTCGACGAGAGACAGATTCAGGTATCGGGGAAGAATCCCGCACCCGATAAACCGCGAGGGATAAGAAGGCTGAGGTGATAGTTCGGCGGCGACTCGGCCGAGCGGCAAACAGCCTTGCCAGGGGAGGTCCCGATTTAGTTAAAGGATTTGGCGGGCATGACCCAAGTTCGACGCTTCTGGATTGGCCACCAACTTCACATTCCATCACAACTTCAGGTTGAAGGCAGGTAGGTATTGGCTTCAGATGCTGGGATTTAGAGAGAGGGACAGCGAACACGTAGGGGATAGGAGAGTCGCTGCAAGATTACCGACCGTAAACAATTACGGGGACCGATGAGTCAAAGCGATGCATTACATATCCCTGGCACCCTTTTCCTTCACAGGCGTCTCTCAGCCTTGCCACGAGAAATGAAACAAATCAATGGCACGGGGAACACCTGCACATGGTACATTGTACTGTCTCCCAGCAAGTTGAAAACTAAAATCACAAATGCGAATTCTCCTTCCTCTCCGTCTCTCTCTTCTCCTTCGCCCCCATCAGAGGCGCCAAAAACCGCCAATGGCCGTTTGGTCCCCATCCCTTCTTCTTCCACTCATTCGCCGTCTTAGGGAAATACTCGAGTACGTCCAGCAAAGAACCATCATGCGCCAGAATCGTCAAGACGTTCTCCTCGCCGTCGAAATTCGCCAACTTGTCCACGCTCCTCTGCGACTCAGCGAGATCTTCATCGGGCCCAGCGGCGAGACAGAAGGGTGTGGTTCTAGATTTCCGCTCGCCGTCTGGCTCCTTGCGAAGCCGGTGCATAGATGCGAAGAATTCCCCGGGGCACGATGAAGAGGCAGCGAGGTTCGTGAGCGGAAGGATGCTGTTGGGGGCGGGCGAGATCGTTACCGGCAGTGGGTATTTCTCTGTCGGGCGGAAGACCATGCAGGAGTGTGCGATGTCGCCACCGAGGAAGAGGAATGTCGACTCTCCGCCATCTTCTCCCTTTGCAGTCGTCCTGGCAAGTGCAGACAAATGGCCGACGGTGTGGCCGGGGGTACTGAGTAGATAGAAACTCCCATCGTCGAAATAATCATACGCCTTGAACTTGCCAATCGTCAGCACCTGGTGGTCGTTCTCTGCAAACTCGATCTCCACCGTTCCCCTCCCTTCATACGTATCAGTTGTCGTTTCCGCCGCCTTAGGGTTCTCCGGATACCCGGGTAAGTATCTCTGCTTATACCCTGGCCCGACGACCAGCCTCGTCGTGCCAGGGAACATGGTGGTGTCGCCGACGTGGTCGAAATGATGGTGACTGAAGATGATGCTGTCGATGTCCCCTGGCCGCACGCCGCCCTGCTCGGCTAGAATCTCCGCTACGTCCTTTTCCACGCTGATCTGCATGCCGACCTTGTCCATCGCCTTCATGAGATGTGGGCTGAGGTGCGTGCGGAAGTTCTTGCGCACGCCGAGGTCGAAGAGCAGTCGCGACCCCGATGGATGGTGTTGGATGTAGAAGACGTAGGTTGGGCCGCCGTTGAATTCGAGTCCTGGGTACACGGGCTCGATTGAGAAATAGTGTGGGACGTTGCCGACCCATGAGCTGCTGTTGATGATTGATACGTCGACCGCGACAGACGATTCGGGTATTTCGATCTTGTTAGTCGATGCTGCCATTTTCTTGTTTTGTATCTCGAATGTACTTCGTGGATTTTGTAAGGAGCCCAGTAGGTACGCTCAAACTGGTGGCAGTGAGATCAGCCCATATGAAAACTGCGTTGCATCTTACACACACAACTCACCGACGCGCTCGCTGCTGACGAAGATTCTATACCTACACTTATAGGCCATAAGTCTCCATACGACCCTATGCTTGGCAACCCCGCGATACCCCCCCTCATATAAATTACTACTACACGCCGGGTACTTGACGGAATTAAGTCATAAATGGCTCATTCTATAGATAAAAAGCAGACCTTTCTCCTGACCCTACTGGAGCACCTCTATCGGCGTCCCTAAAAGCGTGTATGCCACCCTCTACCGCAATTACCGTATTGACCCTAGTAGTCATAGACCTTATTAAGCTATCGATTTTCTCCTGATCCAGGAGTCGCCAGCACTCGCGAATTGCCTCCTTGAATGCCTCGAGGGCTAGAGCACTTTGTCCTTGTCGCATTAGGTCAGGGAATTGTTCCTTTATAAGGCGTTTGAGCATTGACTAGAGGTGCTCAATTGGGTTTAAATTAGGTGAATTAGAGGGCCATTCAAGGACCTCTCTTTTGTGCTCCTTAAACTAGTTAATTATAAAGTCTTTTCTGTAAATAGGTGCATTATCCTATATAAAGATTATATCCTGAAACTAGTCGTCCGAGAGCTCCTAGACTAGGCATTACCTATAAGACCTTGTAGAGTAGCCCCCCGCCTTTAATTTAGGATTACGCCCCATTATCACAATATTAGTGCGTCCACCGATCTAAATTCCAGCCCAGACTATAATAGAAAGACCTTTACCTTTAGGTATAGGGTCATATATCCTTATTATACTTCTTATATAGTGTACGATAGACCCAGGTTTGAGTCAGTCCGGCGCCTCTTTGAATTGAACATTCATCACTGAATATAACTCGCTCCCAGTCAGATTCATTAAAGTCATTATATTCAGTCGCAAAGGTAAGTCGCTTAGCAGCGTACTCAGTCAATAAAAGAGGTCTTTTAATCGCTCGCCACTTAGTAATCCCTTCTTTTTCTAGGATCCCCTGAATAGTCCTCTTTAATAGATTTATGTTCATTTCTCGTAAAAGTATACGGTAAGTCCACTTTAGGTGTAGTCTAACTAGACGGAGTAGTTAACGATACTCTCGATCAGTATAAATAATTGGGCGCCTAGAGCGTGGTTATAAGGCATTTTCGGTTCACATACAGGCCTTATCCACGGTATATTGAACAGTTGCCTTACTCACGTTATAGGTCTTGGCGATACGGCCTAGGGAGACTCTAATTTTAAAGGCACCGACGATTTTAGCGTAATTGAGTACTTAACTCATTATTGTACCCTCGATTCGCGTCGATTTCGCCTAGTATACGTCGTGGTGTCAGGAACTGACTAAGGGCCTTATATATATATACTACGTGAGAGTACGTACTACTACTCTCAGTACAACCGCCCTGTAATGAGGAGGGCCAAGGGCCCTTTCTCCTCTCCTTGACCAAGGAAGGAGAGCGGTGCCAAGCGGTGCCAAGAGGCCATATATATGACCTGCTCACCGCACGCGAACCTCCTGAGTTCGGCATGCTTTGAGCTTGCTACGACAGATACGTCAAGGTACTACTTGTACTTGAGATATAGTTACACAATCGAGACTATTATAGCTATACTA
>Ga0105239_10000066_pt1 | contig 148852 bp, 144 predicted proteins | sample KBSC44metaG_FD_92761 | JGI IMG/M metagenome (GOLD analysis project Ga0105239, IMG submission 92761) | Corn rhizosphere microbial communities from Kellogg Biological Station, Michigan, USA - KBS C4-4 metaG | ecosystem: Host-associated > Plants > Roots > Rhizosphere > Soil | place: Michigan... | reverse complement strand
TGAGGGAGAGAGAGGTACGGGCACAGAAGGCGGGAGCGCGGCGGCTGGCATCGGATCTGGATCGTTGAGTTGACGATGGAAGTTTTGGAGGGGTTGAGGAATCATTCGCCTGCCTGAGGCGAAGGCTGAAACTGGCTGCTACTATCTATACTGCGTAGGTATTTACGGTAGGTAGTAGGTACACGGACCCAACCGAAATGGAAACAAACCGCCAGAAGGGAAAAAGAATCAAGGCTTCTTTGGATAATTAATATGGAGCAGTGACAATAAGAATCTGAGCCATGAGCTGAGTGAACGCAATTTATGATCTGGATTCGTGCACACGCGTTCTTGGCCCTGACGATACTGTATGTCTGTACCTCTCGGCGTGGGTTTCCTTGAGAGGTACCCAATTAATACATAAGTAAATTAATTCAAGTGCTTGAAATACATATTAGTACTGAACGAGGGCATCTGGGATAGAAGGGCTTGGTGGATGAAAGGGCCCTGGGTGTCCAGAACGCCTAGAATGACGCCATGTATAGGCGCGGTAGCTAACTAACTAGGCATTGGGAGACGGGGGATGTTTGGGGGGAAGGCATACCCCCGTAGGCGTCCCCTAACAAAGGCCCATGCCCATTCCCATGCCCAGGGCTGCTTGTCCTTTCGCCACGCCCACGTAGGTCGACTCTCCTAGGAGAAAGCATGGAGGATGCATCTTGGATGTGTGAAGTGAGGTCAGGTGGCTTTCAAGCCTGCACCTGCAACTGAGTTTGGCATAGCCCTGCTGACTCCACCCGATGGATGGTGGGGGGTTGTCAACTTGTGGTGGCACTGGCAACAGACTGTACTCGTAGTTAGAATTCCTCCCCCCTGGCCCTGCGGAGAGAGGGCTTCGTATGTACTATTGCTACCAGTGCAACATGCAACACGCCCAGTGAATGCCACTGGAACCCTCCGGCGTGTTAACGGAACTTTAGGCTGTTTATCTCGATTTACCTTTCGGCGTTTGTGGATTTGGTACGGAGGACTCGTAATAGCTGGGGAGGTACATGGTGACTGGTTAACGGTTCGTCGTTGGAGCCACGCCTAGTCATTAACGGGAGCGAGGGCTACTGTAGGCTTGGCTTGGCCTTGGGTCAGGCTCCTGAGGCCCTTGGGGCACTGGCTTGACCCCCCGGGCCCCAATAGCCTAGGAGGGCCCCCAGTACTTAATGTGGTGGACATCCACTGTTGCTGTCGTACTCGCAGCCTCTGCAACTTGGTACTAAGGACCACTGACTAAGGGCCACTTACTACTAGTGACTACTAACGACGAACCAACCGACTATCAACCACTCGAGTCCCTCCCAAACCTGCAACTGCAACTGCGACTTCCACCAGACCAGATCTTCCCGCTTGATCTTCCGCTTCCACTTCCACTTCCACCACTTCCACTTGACTTTCAATCTTCAACTTCCATCCACTTGGACTGCTACCAATTCGACTCGTCCACAACAACCATCCATTCTCACCCTTTTCAAACCCATTTTACACCAGCATCTTTCACACAATCATGCCTGACCCCGACCCTCAGTAGCTGTCGACTCACTCGCCACCCTACGTTCTCCTTCCACTCCTCCGCCTCCAAGCACAGACTTCCAACCACTCCGTCCGTCTTGACCTTGGATTCTCCCACCACAAGAGGCGGCTTTCCTTCTACCATCGTGGATTCAGTCAACACTACCCTCTTTCGCATAAACTTCACCAAATCCGGTCATCCGACTTTCCGCCTCCGTTGAAACCTCTTCCATCCTGTCATCTGCTCTCCGACTCTTCGACTCTTCGTCCCGGCAAACACCATCGGCAAACCCCACGACCCATCGATCAAGTCGTCTGGATTTGATCTGATCATTGAAGCGACTTTCCTGCGATCCTTCACAACTGTTTCCGCCCGTACCGCTCAGGATGCTCATCAACGGAGAAAAATTTGCCTGCGAGGCTTGCGTGAGGGGTCATCGGGTCAGTTCCTGCCACCACCAAGGTATGTACATGCGCTTCCTGCGTCCACCGGAAAACGCTTTCCTAACTCTAGTTCTGTCTAGATCGTCCTCTCGTCCATGTCAATAAAAAGGGAAGACCGGTTTCTCAATGTCAACACTGCCGAGGTCTGCGCAAGGCTCGAGCCCAGCATGTCAAATGCGAGTGCCACGACAAGGCGCATGCCAAAGAAGACTGTCCGCACGACAAGAATGACTCCAAATCAGGTGCACAACCTGCACAATCCCATCCCAACCAAACTAACCACCCTTCAGAACCGCATACCTGTTGCTGTGGACACGGCTCCAAATGCACATGCTCGCTAAAGAAGGAACCTTTGGACCCGGTCCCCGAAGATATTCCCCAACTCATTCATCCCAAAGATCACCCCAAGCATCGACCGAACCATAACTCTCATGAGAGTAAACCCACAGTCTTCACAAATGGTCACCACAAACCCGTTCACAAATTTAACGATGCGCACAATCAACTCGGCAATCCCTACAAGATTCCCTCTCGTTCGCATTCCCTTCATGGACAGCGGGATATTGCCCAACGATCAACCGACAGCCTTCCCTTGACCAAATTCTCCAAGCCCTATCACGAGTCGCCTCTCCACAACTCCATGACAGAAGCCGTCGAGGTCATGCAAAGAAAAGTCAAGTCCGAGCACGCCTCGCCTATCCTTGGTCCCCAGACCTATGCGACGAATCCCGCCATTCGAGATCTGGCCATTCCCAATTTCGACCCGAATGCCTATGGATATTCCCCCTTCGGCACCGATAGTCCAAATACGCAAAACAACAGCCTGCAAAACAGTCAGAATGCAAGCCAACAAGATTTAACTCAAGCCGAACCAATTCCAGAGAGCTGGTTCATGTCATACGAACAGGCCCACGAGTACGAGCCACCTGCCTTCAATTACAATGACGTTTCATCCGTCGATTGGTCCACCTACAATTTCGATACGGGCAGTGGCAGCTACACTCCCCCGAACAAGGGCAATTCTCCCTTCCTGACTCAGCAACCCGCCTACAATCCCTATGATTTGTCTCATCAAATCAATCGTATCGGTATCACCTCCTCTAGTGGCGAGCCTTCCGAAGTTGAGGAACAATCTCCTCCCAATCAGTGGAGTCACAATGACCGGTCAGTCAGTAACGACCGTCAAGTAAGCGCCGATGGCTTCAACGATTTTAGCAGTCCCGGAGATGATGCTTCCGACAGATACCGTCTGAGCTCGGCTTCATCCCTTTACGGCACCCCCCAGATCAGTATGCTAGCGAGTGACAACCTAACTGGCCTTGACATCGATGATTACATCAAACGAGCCGAACAAGAGACTGCACGCATGGCATTACAAAATCAATTGGCCCAGATGCAAATGGCCCAACAGGAGACCCAACCATTACCACAACAACCACAACCACAGCAACAACCACAGCAACAACCACAGCAACAACCACAGCAACAACATTCACAACCACCTTCACGATTGTCAAGTGTCAGCCGAGGCATCACTCCAAGCGCATCAACACCAGGTAGTACAGCGACTGGTGAGCATTCATTCACCATCCGAGAGGCTCAAAGGTACGCACACTTGGACGGTTACTCACCTGAGCCATTGTTTCAACCAAAACGGATCATGACACCAACCATGACTGAGGATCCCTCATGGTCAGCTGCTCCTGACATGTCTAACCCGGAATCGGTCTTGAACGATGAGGGCGAAAATGAAGACTGGGTTAGATGACCAGTCCACAATGTATAGCGAGCGTCTCAACGTCACATGCTGTCATTCAACACACATGGCCTGTTTCTGGCAAATTGGCGAGTGGCAGAATGAGACTCCCTCCTATCCCTGACTGGAACACACGGTCATACTTTACGAGTTTAACGATTGATTGACGCAAAGGAACGTCGGAACGGATTTCACGGGAAAGAAAGAGGATAAAATTACGGATTTAACATAAGGCGTGAAGGCAAGGTGTTGGGGATTTTTTCGTTTTCCCGAGCGGCTGATCCCAAGCAAATTTTCGAGCACAGAACCGACTTTTTCAGAAGTCTGCAGCCGTTTGTTTTTCTTTCTTTCTCCACCTCGCTTCCCAATTCCTGATGGGCGCCATTTACGTGTCTCCATCGGCTTTTGGTTTGGATTCTCAGACGTTATGGATGGTTACGGTTGAGCCAAGGGATTGAGCTATGTTGTGGTTGGCATTTCTGTCTTGGTTTACAGGCGTGTGATTTTCGGGTTTGGCGTTGGTGTTTGTTTACGAAACCACGATCACACTTCTTCCCTCACAATATGAGGTGCATTTCGAAGGTGATGCAGTGTCTATGCAAAGAGTGTTTTTGTCTTTTGCTCTTTGCATGTGAATGCACATAAACAGTTGCTGTTGAACACAGTGCGGTTTTCTTTTTCTTCTTTCTCCCCGCGAAGATGAGCGTTGATGCAACGAATCGATCGAGAGATACGATCCTGCAGACAGACAGACAGACAGAACGCAGATAGAATCCAATTATTTCCTTCGGTGTTCATGAATATTTTCGATGTTGATGATGATTCTTTTTCTCGATCTTCGTATGCATAATCCTACTGTTCCAGGATCGACGGGATCGATGATCGAGGGTTCGAGATTGAGATAATATATAGTTATTATCTACAGCCTATCTACTATATATATGTATGTATTTATATATACGCCCCGAACTGACCAGCCCGGCCCTGATTACCACAATTGTTTCGGAAAAGAAGTAATTATACTCCGTAATTATACCCGCTTTAATCGGGCACATAGAGGAGCACGAGAGATTAATATATCGGACGAGCTTTAAAGGAGGGTAATTAATTACGAAGGATACATAGTAGTATGTTAGTGTGCTCCGTACCAAGGCTCGGGAATTTAATACTCGTCGCTTTGTGGTATTAATTACAGTGGATGACTATCAAAGCGGCCAGGAAACTACTCGTAAATGGTATGGCTCTAACTACTATTATAATACGCACCTATCTATCCCGCCTTCCTTTGCCGAGCATAGGTCCGTCGTATGTATCTAATGTTAACTGTGTTATGTATGTATGTATCCCCCATCAGATATTTCCATACATATGTCGGTGTCTATAATTGGCCTGAGACAGCCAGCATCCACGATGTATCGTTACTGCATGACCTCCAAGCGGAAGATATTGGCTTGTAGATGACGATGATCCCGAAAGGTAGTTTCGTAGTTGTTGCCTACCAGGCAAATCTCGCCCAGCCTCACTTCTACGATCGGCGAGGCAAATCTACACTACGGCCCGCGAGGGTCACGAGGGCCTGCGCCTCAACATTCAGCGTACCAGTACTCATATTTCTATTTCCCTCTGCACTGCAATTGAGAAATGGATTTCGTCAAAACCCGCTTGAAATGTCGTCGACTCCGGGCCTCGACCCGTTGGTTTGCGAGTGGCCAGAAGTTGAGTCAGGCTTACCTACGACAGAGCAGCGTAACCAGAGGAGTGTGCTTCCAAATGTGCAGACGTCGATCGACATACTGGAACTCATGAGCGACCTCACTGTCACGCCTACATTGACAGCAGGGCTGAATCACGACACCCTCATCGCTCATTTTGAAGTATGTATTCACAGACACCAGTATATCAGCCGACCCCGTGCCCTCGCGACTAATCCTGTACAGAATTATGATACCCGATACGCCAGCGGAGATGATGCACCGCCGGCATTACAAGTATTGTCAGTATTGCGACTTCTGCTACGCATAGTGTGTGACTGAAACTTTGCAGGTTCATCAATGCCAATGTCGATCCACCAAAGGATTTACAAGGTTGGCCTCTTACCTATGGCATACTGAGTTGAGCTGATCGAAATATGCAGTTATTTTGATCGAGCCAAGGAGTCTGGACTGGCTACACAGTCGATTTGGCTTCTCACAGCTCTTTAGCGATTGTCTCCTAAGCATCTCGAAGGGAGCCAAGACGGGCGATTCTCAGAACACTATATTGGGCAGTCGCGGGAATGTACATAAAATCAGTAAGCGGCACTCAAAGCGAACGTGAGCTTCAGACTAAGGCCCTGAAAGATGGATTCTATCGCATAGGCAACAATCATGGAGCCGTTCATCTTTGGTTCTCGTATGATGTCGTCACGGTGCAGGCGAGGTACTATATATATCATGCCTCCGCGTGGCATGGAGGAGCATGCTGACTTGCGGAAAGGTACATTATCGCCAACTGTCCACCTCGGGCCAGAGAAAGGATCTTGGCGTGCACGCGATGCGGAAAGCTGGCCACTCTACTACGGCCCTTTGCGATTGACTGTTTTATAGCAGACGAGCGGACGTGGGACTTTAAGAATGACATTGTGCTCGCTCGGAAGAGACTGGCGATACACGTGAACAAGACACCCCGGGTATTGTTGCCTTGGGCTACACCAGAAACACTGACAGTAGAGTAGGAGCAACACGATCCTTCCGGAGCACCGATAGAATTACAGCAGTCGTTCAACAGGTTACATCGCCTGTCGCAGATATGGTTCATCCTGAACGAAGACATCCTCGACTTCGAAGGGCGGATCCAGTTTTTAATGACCTGCTCGAGTAGATACCACAAGGCTCGCCGCGTTCAGAAGCGACCGATCCAGGACCAGATCACGGACTCTCTGCGCTTTCTCCTGTCCCGCACCCAGATCTGGAGGCGCTGGGTGGGCAATTACAACACCCGAACGCGAGACCGAATCGACCTCTACTTCAACCTTGCGACGCAAACAGACAACAAAACGAATCTTGAGATCGCTTCAATGTCCAAAAGCATTTCAGAGGAGAACAGGAAAGATAGTCTGTCGATAATTACCCTCGCGGCTGTCACGGTGGTGTTTCTACCGGGGACTTTTGTTACGGTAAGACTGGTGTCCACATCTTATCTATCTTGCTCGATACTCGAGACTCTGAGACCGTCTAGTCTAGTTTCTGAATCTTGCTTCAATTAGGGTCTTTTCAGCATGGTCTTCTTCACCACGACCACGCTCGCCGATGGCCGCACCCAGGTGACCAGCACAGGCCAGCTGTGGTGGTTCTTCGCGGTAGCCATACCGCTGACGCTTGTGGTCTTCATCGTGTGGTATCTCTGGCGACACCGGCGCGGCATCAAAAAAGGCATCATCGTGCGAGATCTAGACTACCGAGGGACCCTCATCGGCCTGCCGCCCTTCTACCCGTGGCGGCGGCGGTCGCATTCTCAGACTAAGACTGGCGAAGGTCTGATATCGCCCGTCTCTTCGAGCGCGGGCGGCCGCAGCAGCAGCAACAGCCACCACCACGATCGCGACGAGGACGCGTTGATGTTGCGGGAGATACAGCTGGTGGCGCGGAGGGTTTGATGCGCCTGCGCCTACTGTGTGTTGTGGCATGGCATATAGTACATATTCTAGTCCGTCCCTCTCTTCTTTAAATTGGTCCTAGGCTTGAACATCAATTCTACATCGAACGAGCACACACAGAAGGAGAGGAGCGCTGCTCTCAAAGAGCAAATACGGTGGAACTCAAGTCATTTGTTTACTTATCTATCTAGAAGCGAGAAAGAGAAGGGGGAGGGGAAAGGGGAGAGTAGTTGTACTTCCATAGCTAAGTCGGAGTGCTGCAATTGCAATGCCCAAGGTAAATAACTAAGTATTAGGCATGTGCCCTCGACTGTCATGTGGTGATGATAAATATCAAGCGTCTACAAACTGCAGACTAATTGCATCGGCAAACTGGTTATTTATTTACTGGCCACATTAAATACCATCTGGCATCAGCCCTGACCCCTGGCCACTCTCGAGGCTGTCCAACTGGTTATATACTGTATAAATTTAGGCCGATCCTGGCTCAACTTCTCAAACATTTGCTTCAACCGGTACCGGACTTGTTCTAACACTAATAAGTAATATTGGGTACAAGGCGATGTTCCATTGGATCGGGTCGGGTCGTCTCGGGCTGGCCGCTGGCCACACTACTCGCCTTGTCTGGTTGCCTTTTTTCCTTTTTATATCGGCCACCTCAGTCATTCGGCTTCTCATCGATAAGTTTTGTTATCTCTCTCCTCCCAGATCCCCCAGTATTACTATTCACACTTCTCGCTTCTCCACCTTGTTAGCCCAGTCCAGTCCAGTCCAGCCCAGCCCAGCCCATCCTAGCAGGCTTCCCTATTTCGGCCATTCTTCCACCGCAAAGTAAGTAGCTAGAAGCTCGAACATTAGTAAGGTTTAAGAAATATGCACGATCAAGCACTGGTGTCACATCTAATAACTTAAGAAATTCCCTTTACAAGTCTAGGACAATCGTGCCAATTCCCCGAGATACACAACTCAACATGGCCGAGCACTTTTCGTCCTCCAATAACCCAGTCCCTCTATGCTCTACTTTGCCACTTTTCACTCCAACCCGGCATGTACCGCAGTTGCCCGCCTCGCACGACGACGGGATATCGAGACCTGCGTCGCGAAGCGCATCCAATAGTGTTTTATCGCCGTCAACCTCAATCTGCTTTCCTGAATCCGACAATTCCGCTACGAAGGGGTCTCCCGAGGTGCTGATTTGGAATTGCTCAAAATGAAGACGTGAACGGTCTATGCTCATGGACGCGGCGGTTTCTTCGACCGCTTGCTGCAACCTTTCCGATCCACAACAGTAGATGTGCGTTCTGTCGTCGACTTGGCCCAACAGGCTCGTGATGTTGAAGATTTTGCCCATCGACTTGTCGTAGATTGTGATGTTATTCCCGAACTCGTGCAGGTGGTCTTTCAGCGCGACATCGTCCGTGTTCCGTACCAGATAGTGTAGATGATATGGGTGGCCACCACGCTGGCAGTATTGTGCCGATGCAATAAATGCTGTAAGGCCTATCCCCCCAGCGATGAAGATGTGCTTGTCGCATTCAGTGGCAGCAGAGAGAGGAAAGCTTGCTTCCATTTTCCCCACCTCGAGAGTGTCGCCGGGTTGTAGCTGATTGTGGATATACTGCGAGCCACCACGGCTCGACTCGCTAAGTGCAACGGCTAATCGAAAGCGATTCGAGTCGCCGGAGACTACCGAGTAGGCGCGTACTAGTTTTCCGCCTAGGCGCAGTCGAGTGTGGCTTCCTGGTAGGACGGGGTCCGGCTTCTCTCGAGGTTCCTGTGCGTCGAAGACCAGAGACACAATACGTGGTGTTTCCTTTTTCTTGGACGCCAGGGTATAGTCAGACCAGATGTCCATGGCCATTCCTTCTAGGCGAAGCGAATGGTCCTCGTATTGCTTCTTCAGCCTGTTGAGGAAAATATTTCGCGACTCGGACCCGAGACCTTTCACATCGACCAGTGCTCTCATAGCCTGTTCGTTCTTCTGGTCGTGATATAGATAGTATTGGACCTTCGACACGGGGCAGTCTGGGTTCAATCTCTCGATGAGTTTCATTTCGTCTCCAACCTGGATGGTTCCGGGCTGGAGGATCCTGTAGAACCACCCTGTGCGAAAGAGGTCCTGGGCTCGCTTCGCCATGTCTTTGACCTGGAAGCGCAGGTTGAGTTTGAAACAAGGCTGACGAGGGTCGGTGACTTGGGCGACGACAGTGCCTATTTGTACGATGTCGCCAATGTTGACGTTGCGCTCATTGGCATGTCTCGCGACGATATTTTCGCCAAAGGCGCCCTTGACGAATAGGTCATGGCTCTGGGGGAGTTCTTCTCTCCAGCGCGCGTAGTGTGCCAGGCTGTACTGCATCAGCGCTCTTTCTGGGCCGCCATGGAACTCGAACGCGTGCTCGTCGCCTTCGAGCCCCAAGGAGGTAACGGTGACCGCACCAGAGCGTTCATGCTTGAAGATGGCCGATTGCTCCTTTCCAAAGACGGGTTTGATCTTCCCTGTCCTGAGCTGGAGGACTTTCTCACCACGCCAAGGCTGCTCTAAGACCTTGACGGCCTGTGCGTTGTGGTCCACAAACGGAGCCATCACGGGGTAAGTCTTGAACAAACGCGGGTCTCAATGTTGGTTGACTGGGTTTAGCGGGCAATATAATAACGACCCTCATGGTGCAGCATGGTGCCGCGGGGAGATGGGGATGCTTCGGGGATCGCAATCCGCTATGCTGAAGAGGGCAAATAGCCGCCTAAAAGTCCGCCTATTACTGTGACGTTCGAACAAAGATGGATTGGGCGTCGGTTATCAAAGCTCTACTTAGTTAAGCCGGTGACGAACTAACTAATAGGAACATACCATACCTATCGGTAAGCACTCCGTACTGAAATGGACCCTGGACCCCGGCGTCTCAACTGGTTCATCCGGCAAAGTAATGACAAGGCCTAAGCAGATTCTACGGCCCAGTAGTTGTCAAGGGATTCATAATCAACATTTTTGTACATTCGCCATGAAGCTTAGTTGAACTCAACTTCCCCTGGGTTTCCCCGGATTACGGCCCATTCAATTACCCAGCACATTCCTTATTTAACTCAATGTCTTGAAAGCCCTGGTTCCTTAAACACCCCGCCAAAATGGTTTCCACCCGACGCTTGCCATAGATTATGTACGCTATTTCCACCTCACCACTGTCTGCACTGAAGTACTAAAATAGTCTGTAGGGAGTAAAGGTTTTACCTACTACCCAAGGGCACCTAATGAAGCGGAGCTTAACTGACAGGCAGACGTATTAATCACGTGAGGTCACGTTACAGTAACTCAGATTTGACCAATCAGAGCTCGTAACAGTTCACCAATCAAAGCGACTGATTAAGCGAAATTGCGACGAGAGGTGCAGTATAATACTGCTACGCTACGCTTCGCAGGATTAAGTAATTGGAAGATCGTTTCCTCTAGAGATGGGAGGAAGTTGTAGTCTCCGTCGTATTCCAGAACGCCATCACCAGATCTTGGTCGTCACAGCGAACGGATGGATGGATGAGCTTACCTTTTGTCAGCATGCACGTCGAACGTTGAGAGGGACACGTTTCAATTTTGAGCGATATTTGATTTTATTACCCAATCTCAACAGCCATTGGAGGTCTGAAGTTTGTCAACTATGATCTCCTCGACAAGCAAGTAGCCCAGCTGGTACAATGTTCACTTCTGCCACCTGGATCAGCATGTAGCCTGCTGCGGACAACCCACCCCCCTAAACACGCGTCTGCAAAGTTTTTGTCAGAACCCTGTCTAGCTAGCCGTGCAGCTCGACCCCCTCGCGCCTAAGTACCACCGGGATTTCAGTATATCATCTGAAATTACACCTTTTCCGCTTTCAGGTCCATATCCACATTCACGGCCTCAGCCTTCTCGTCTGCTGTCAGCACCTCAGCGTCCTGGCCGTCGAACACAAAAACTATCTGCTCCAAAGTGCGTCCACGTGTCTCAGGGTAGCAGAAAATGGCCAACAGGAGAAAGGCGATCAAGAAGACGATGAAGACAAAATAGTACTTCCAGCCGATACTTTCCAACGCGATGGGGTTGACAAACATGTTGAAAATACCAGCCAGGATCCCTGCAATCCAGCACACGCTGAATCCCCGGTTTCGCAGTCGATACGGCCAGATTTCAATACAATATGAAATCAATAGAGGTGTACTGTGCAATATGTCAGCTGGCGGCATCCAATGACGGGAGTTATAGGGCGGCATACAGAGCAATATCGTAACCCGCGAAAAAGACAAAGAGGAATGGGATAACAGTGGTTCCCACAGCAGCATTCCCAGTATTCGCAAAGGAACCCGACAACCCGGTAATGATGATGTAGCTAATGAGCATGGTCACCGCAGAACTAATGAATAGCGGCCGACGTCCGACCCTCTCGACGCAAAACGCAGCACCAACAGCCCAAAGCAGATTCCAAATTTGTAGGCATGCTGAAATCAGAGTCTGATGTGTAACACTGGTGATTCCAACAGTCTTGAGGACCAGGGCAAGATAATATGAGACTACGCCGTTACCTTTGCATTGTGTCAGTAAACTTTTTCGTCGGGGTAGGTGGTAGTTACACGTTACCTGCGAACTGAGATAAGACTCCTAATGATGCAGATATGAGGAATCGCCATCTGTTGCCTTTTGTCTTGAGCAGGTCCGCATAGCTGGTGGTTGAGTGTGCTTGCTGTTCGGCTTTAATGGTATTGACTACTTCCTCCGTTTCAAACTTGACAAGTGGCGCGTCGACATCTCCACCGGCGTGATATTTGGCCAGAATGGCGCTTGCTTCTTCAATGCGATCCATAGATGCAAACCACCGGGGTGACTCCGGTGCCATGAGCAAACCAGGGAAGGCCAAAGCAGGAATCAAGATTTGAAGGACTGATGGAAGTCTCCAATCCCAGGAGCTGGAATAGTTCCTTGTGCCAAATGTCACCCATGCCGAAGTGAGACTGCCTATGTAGAAACCACACTGAAAGCAAGAGGCAGCGATCGCTCGATGAGTCGGGTACGCGATTTCGTTGATAATGAGTGGTGCGCCGTTTGCAAAACATCCGGCGGCGCCACCAAGGATGGCGCGGGCGGCAATGAAGCTCCCCCGATTGTGAGCTGCCGTCTGGAGTATCGTGCCGACAACGAGAAGGACATAGCCAGCATAAATACCCGCCTTGCGACCATATTTGTTGCATGTCCAAGTGACAACGAAGAAGGCGAGACCATTGCAGATCCAATAAATTCCATTGATAAACCCAAGCCAAGCACCAGTCGGATTCTCCATAAATTTGTTCCATTTGGGAAGTGCTTGGAGACCATTCATCAATGAACCATCATATCCGTTGGACGATGCTGGACTGATGAGTATATCAACAATCACGAACGGGTTTGCTGGACTCACATAACAGAATCATAGAAAGGATGATGAAATTGAGCTTCAAGAGGTGGGCTTTCCTATACCAGGGCCGTCCATCAGTTGGCAGTACTGATGCCAAGTGATGAGCGACAGTTTCTGTTGCTTTGTTTTTGGCGCCCATGATGTCGAGAATGGTGATATTTTATGCCAGGGATGGTCCTGTGCAGAAGCATATGGAAAAGAGAGGACACTGATGATGGTCTTCTCCTCGTGCATTGACCTGGACTTTATAGACATGGTCGACGACTTTGACCCCCGGCTTGAGGAACCATACGAGAGACATGTGTGCCCCGAACACCTTGGAACTCCGACTGTAGTTAGGTCCTTATCGCGTCGGTCCACTACCCGATACGGTCGGTGGAGAATTGGGCGGAGAATTATGCAAGATGCGGAGATGACAGGAGAAATAGATAACGCACGGGGTTTTAAACTTCCTTGACGGCGACCAAGCAGCGGAGGCTTGGAGATACTTCGAGGCGGAGAATAGCTCTGTTGAGCGTAGGCTCTTGCATCGATTGGGACTGGGGCGACGCCACCATCAGAAGTTCTAGAGCCTCCAAGAAACATTCCTGAAAGTCGAAAAAAATCAGGTGGCTTCTAAACATACTTGATAGCGCGATGTAAGGTGTGTCAGGGTCAGAGTGAGATCTATACAACGTATTCCAACAAGGTGGCTTTACGCTTTTTACCTATCTCAAAATTTCCACCGAACATCCATACTCATGTCACCTTTTGTCGAAGCCATGTATGGTGAACTACTTGTCGATGAATTGATCTCCAATCTAGCACTGGATGAGAAGGTAAGCCTGACTGCAGGTGAGTAACCCAAAAGCAAATGCTTGGTTCTCGTTGTAATGCCTTTGACAGGGAAAGATTTCTGGCATACGACTCCTATTCCGTCTCATGGTATACCTTCTATACGCCTTTCTGATGGACCAAATGGCATCCGTGGAACTCGGATCTTTGACAGCGTTCCCTCTGCCTGCTTGCCCTGCGGAACAGCCCTCGGAGCAACATTCGACACGGCGCTTTTGGTTGAGCTGGGCCACTTACAAGCCCAAGAAGCAAAGGCCAAAGGAGCTGTGGTCGCCCTAGGTCCGACTCTCAATATACAAAGAGGCCCACTAGGTGGCCGCGGCTTCGAGTCATTTTCGGAAGATCCGCTACTCTCTGGAGTTATGGCTGGACACTACTGTCGCGGCATGCAACAAGAGAACATTGCAGCTACTCTGAAGCATTTTGTCTGTAATGACATGGAGCATGAACGCACGGGCGTCAGCGTACTTGTCACTCAGCGTGCCCTCCGTGAGATATATCTGATGCCATTTATGCTTGCCATATCCATAGGAGACCCTCGCGCAATCATGACAGCATATAATAAGGTGAATGGTACACATGTTTCGGAGAGCCCTGCACTATTACAGAAGATTCTACGGGATGAATGGGGGTATAAAGGTTTAGTCATGAGTGACTGGTGAGTTCTGTATACAGAAAGTTAATGCTCGTTGCATCGCTGATGTCATTAGGTTTGGTACATACAGTACAACAGAGTCGATAGTCGCCGGTGTCGACCTTGAGATGCCTGGTCCCAGTCGATTTAGAGGGCCCGCCTTATCTCACGCTGTGAGGTCCCAGAAGGTTCAAGAGTCGCAGCTTGATGATCGCGTACGCAACGTTTTGAACCTAATCAATTACTCGAGAGGCTCCGGAGTTCCCGAACATGCTCCCGAAACATCATTGAATCGTGTGCAGGACCGCCTGCTCCTCCGACGTGCAGCGGCAGAATCCATTGTGCTCCTGAAAAATCAAGACCACGTTCTCCCATTCTCAAAGTCCAAAAAGACAGCTATCATCGGCCCCAATGCTAAAATTGCCGCTTTCTGTGGAGGTGGCAGCGCATCCTTGTTGCCATATTACAGCATTTCACCTTACGAAGCGATTTCGAAACGGTGTGAAAATACCGTCTATAGTCAGGGCGCTACAGGACACAAGCTACTGCCGCAAATGGGTAATTCTCTACGGACAGCGCAGGGTGAGCGAGGCTTCACCTGGAGAGCCTTCAACGAGCCTGCCTCAGTGGTGGACCGGAAAGCGATCGACGAGCGGATCCTTACGGACACAAACATGTTCTTCCTTGATTATGTCCACGAAGATCTGAATTCGATTTGGTATTCTCAAGCAGAAGGCATCTTCACCCCTGACGAGAGTGGAATCTATGACTTTGGACTCGGAGTCGAAGGCACAGCAGAATTGTATGTTGACGATGTGCTTCTGGTCCGCAATGTCGAAAATCAAAAACCAGGAGAAACTCTGTTTGGTTCGGGAACCATCGAAGAAATCAACGGTAAGCAAATGGCAGCTGGCCAAGATTATCGGATACGCGTAGAGTGGGGATGTGCACGAACAGGCTCTTTACCACCCTTTGGTCCGGTGGGCGGTAAGCATGGAGGTGTGAGACTTGGTGCATGCAAACGGATCGACCCCGTTCTGGCCATCGAGGAAGCAGCAGAGGTAGCCAGAACCGCCGACCAAGTTGTTCTTCTTGTCGGCCTCAACGGGGAGTGGGAGTCTGAAGGTACAGACCGGACGAATCTGGATCTACCTCCTCATACGAACGCTCTTGTAGCGAGGGTCTTGTCAGCCAATCCCAACACCGCGGTCGTGGTTCAGTGTGGAACAACTGTCGAGATGCCCTGGGTGGATGAGGCCAAGGGTATTCTCCATGCTTGGTACGGGGGCAATGAGACGGGAAGTGGCATTGCCGACATAATATTTGGTGACGTGAATCCAGTAAGATTGCCTTACACTGAAAAGCCTAGGGATCAGAGCTAACATTGATCCAGAGTGCCAAGCTACCTCTCTCGATACCACGTCGTCTTCAAGATAACCCTACGTATCTCAGCTTTCGCTCCGAGGCTGGACGGGTTCTATACAGCGAAGATGTATATGTGGGATACCGATATTACGAGAAGGTCGATTTGAAACCCCTGTACCCCTTTGGATACGGTCTATCTTATTCCACCTTCAAGCTGCACGACCTCCATGTTGATGTCGATGAAATGATCCAGGTCTCACTATCTGTGTCGAACTCAAGCCCCTATGCTGGAGCCGAAGTGGTCCAGGTCTACGTGGCCTCAATGTCAGCCACGATCGAAAGACCTATCAAAGAGCTAAAGGCTTTTCGAAAAGTGTACCTCCAAGCTCGGGAGACCCGACAGGTTGTGATAGAAATGGATACGGTGCTTACAACGAGCTATTTCCATGAGACTCGAAACCAATGGTGCAGTGAGGTTGGAGAGTACAAACTGCTGATAGGCACCAGCAGCGCCGAGACTCCCTTACAATTTCCATTCAAAACAGTCAGGACGAGTTATTGGTCAGGCCTTGCGCCCTAGTAGCATCCCAATCTGCAGTCGTCGGCAACTCAACATTCAATGTAAATAAGCAAGCACCAGCTTTGCCCATAAACCGATGTTCCCGTTGTCTAGTTAGATATTGATGTATCGAATCAACAGGGTCTATTCGAAGGCATAGCTAGAAGATCCCCGAAGCATTGTTAGCAACAGATTCTAGGGTGGAAAGGGCGCCTCGGGCATTTATTAGCAGACCTAGAATCCTAGCTTATGACCGTGGCGACAGTGTATGAAGAAGACACGGACATTTGGCAGTTAGGTATCTTACCTACGTAGTCTTCGGCAGTAATAAATAATACCGAGGGGGCAACCTTGGAACCGTATGATATGTGCGGGGATGCCGAGAAGCACCTGGGCATCCCCGAAGACTCGAAGAGGGGGGACAACCATACCTACTATAGTTACTGTCCTTTACCAGGTCGATTCCCCGTGATATCCGGCTCCGAGCCGAGAAACTAACTAGGTTTGCTGGGGTATCTTGAACGACTCATCACTCTTATCTTGGGAGGGACCACTGGTAACAGTGAAGAGGCCCGTTTGATCAAGGGCTGTTACAAGCACGCTGTTCATCTTTGCTTCGGTCGAGACGCCATATCTCAGTACCAAGACAATGAACTAGAGCGCTTAGGATGGATCTAACTCCAAAGTCTGATGTGCGATTCTCTGTCGCGAAAAGTGCAACGAAATCTGCCACGTGGCAAGCCTGCGATGCCTGCCGCCGCAGGAAGCGCAAGTGCAGTTTCGGTACGGACGGTATCTTAGAATGGAAAGACACAGCACGAGCATCGGGACCTGTGATAGGGTGTGACAATTGCGAGAAATCGGGCTCGCTGTGTACGTTCCTTCTGCCTCTGAAGGCTCGTGGCCCGAAAAGGAAGACAAGCACACGACCTGACCTGGGTCCTCCAGGTCCTTCCGATGATGTCGTCGGCGCTGAAGTTGACATGCCAAACGGTCGAAGTCCGTTCTCACAACGCTCATTTTTGAGCCTCTCGCCTTACGCCAGTGAGAACTCGATGTTACTGGCCGAGCCTGCGATTGAGACAACCCCTCCTACGTGGTGTGGTCCTACGTATCCGACCGATGTACTATGTCCACGAAGCCTCGTCCTATACATTCTCGGCGACTATTTGAAGTACGTCTACCCGTTGCTCCCTGTGATACATCGGCCAACTTTTGAGAACGACTTGAACGATGACCGTGATCGACAGGATGAAGGGTTTGCAATGTTGATCATTTGCTTGTGCGCCGCTACGGTCGGATTTCTACCATCGAGGTTTCAGTCATACCTTGATTTTACGCCACCTTTGGCATTCCCCACGCGCACAGATATGATCGCGCATTGTCACAAGATCCACCAAAGCTTTAAAGATACGCAATATTATGACACAATCAGCCACCAGAAATGGGCGAGCAACTTCTCGCTCGGCCTGGCATTCTTCCAAATAGGGAAAAACACCCTATGGCGGATGTTGGACGTTGAAGCTATGCAGTTACTGCGGTTCTTGGAAGTTCAACACATCTCAAGCTATGCGGGCCTCGACGCTATCGAAGTCCAGCTCCGCAAGAAGGCGTTTTGGCTGATGTTTTTCGGCTATGTGCATAGTATGCAAAATCTACGCAATGAATGGTTGAACTTTCTGGACCATTCGATCCTACGTAGAACCAATCTCGAAGATCTCATACCCTCTCCCGTCGATGACGAGTTCATCACCACCGACGGCATATCTCCTTGTGCCGAAGCCGTGGCAGCAACGTCGTTGACCGCAGGCTTCATCACTCATCTGCGCGTCTTTTGCGCCGCACTCGAACGCCCGGAGTCAGAGTGTCCTGGTTGCACAGACTTCAAGGATCCCGCGCTGCGTCTGGTGTCTCTCAAAGATCGGCTACATCATCTCACTTACATGCTTGACACTGTTGAACCACCGTACAGTCTTTGGAACCAAAGGGCGGCCGATGACGACGATGTAGAAAATATTCAACGCGAGGCCATTCGTGCCAACATTCATATCACACATTTATGGCTTCAAAGCGCGCTCCTTGATCAGATGGAGGCCATCTTAAGCCAGCAAAAGGCACCAGCCTCCAATCAAGAGCCTCTGCCGCCAGTACCATCTGAGGTTTCAGTGGACTCTCTGTGGGACAAGAAGGAAGATATTTGTCGACAGATGCTACAAGCCTTGTATTCCTTTAATCGTTTGGCGCTGGAGCCGAATGGACTTTCAGTGGTAAGTCAACATCGAACCTGAATCTCGATCAACTTGAAGACAACGCTAACTTCTGCCCCCAATGGACAGGTATACAAAGCACGCGACGTGGCTACCTCCCTCTTAGCTTGCCCCTACGACACTAATGAGAAGCGCGGACGTCGAGCAAAGAAGTATTTGCGCGAGTTCTGTAGCCTGCTGTCCGTTTTAGACGTTAGCGAAACGGTCAATACGTTAATTCTGCAAAGTTAGATTGACGTCAGTCAATTTAAGCCTGCCTCTCCCCTTGATGTAACCATGGCAGACGATGCAGGATGGGCGAGAGTTTTCTCAAACAGAGCCACGGCGATTTCTAATTTTATTCATGCCATTATGAAAATACTGGCGCACCGAATAAGTTATTGTCGAAACCTATCCTTGCGCCCAGCTTGCAGAGATTGAGCAACCCAGGCCGCGAGGCTATCGGAGGTTGCGGGATGTTACATTATATTCTCATAGTGTGACGCAAATGGTTGCTTGACTGAATCTTTCCAATCTGGACGCAAATTCAAAGGCCCTTCAAGGGCCCCAGCCATTCTCCTGACAAGAGGGAGATTTACAAAAACTCCCATGGACATGTCACATCCTGTATACGAGTAACTCATGAGGTAATTAAAATGTTTCTTCCCACCAGTGTAGTATATACCACCTAGATAGACTGAAAGTCTTGCAAGAAATCTGTACCAGGCCCCTTGCTTAGCGTTTTATCTCTCATTTTTCGTCATTAGACGACCACGAGGGCGTCCAAAGGTAGAATGGATCGTTACGCTGTGTTGCACGAGAAGTCAGGGATTAAACCTTATATACTAAAGCCAAAAGCGATCCAAGCCCAAGTTGTGACATTTTCAATTACAACCTTATGGGGAATATCTCAATTTCTACGCTGATACCACCTCGATCCCACCCAATCCTAAACCGAGCAATCTTTGCTAGAGCTCCCAGAAATGATTGCCCTCTAGCCAACTAGCTCCGCGAATTCCCTCCATTGCTTATCGTTTACCAGGTCAACAAAATCTTCGGCGAACATGCAGGCTGCTATATGCATGTCTCCCTTGTGATTTTTGGGCATGATGTATGTCAGGTCAGGCACACCAGGTAGACGAGCCCGCCTTACAAAATCAACCGTTCCTAATCCTGGACCGAAATCGCAACTCGACAACCAGTGCAGCTGGGCCCATGAAGAAAATATAAAATCTCTACCAGGCTTGGCCTGTGCACCATAGAAGATGGTTGTTTTGTCCTCGGTGTTCTTGATCAGTGTGGCCAAACTGCGCACGAAGTGATCATCCACCTCACGCAATGACACTCTAACCTTGACCGCCAGGTCGGCGAACGATGAATCGCATATTTGCTGAGCTGTTGACCACTTCGTGTCGGCGAGAGAGACAAGGTGGCCCAAATAGCCATCAGGCACACGGGGGTTCAGCACGGAGCGCGAGTCGACTGCACGTTGTAGGTGAACTTCCTCGTCTGCCGCCAATCGCCCAGCTGCAACGCGCACTACTGTGAGACGTTGAATCAGGAACGCCGTTAACGCATCATTGGTCGAGACCCAATCACTTCCAGAAGATGCAGCCTTTTTGAGTTGGGCTAGACCGTCGCTTGTAAACCGCCAGTAATTCCATGGTAACGCCTTGGGAGGACCGGTGGGGCTCTGGGAGGCTGTGAGCGTTGATGGCCGGCGCATAATTTCGTGGGAGGCAGAAGATTCTCCCGGCTTAAGAAGTGGTACAATGCTATCAGCATCGAGATTTTCGACGGCTAATAACGTAGGAGGGAGTTCTTCTCCTCGAGCAGCAGCAGCAAACATGTTCAAAACAGTGCCTTGCCCATTCATGTCCAGAGCATTATGCATACAAGCAAAGCAGAGCAGCAGCCCACCCTTAATAAAGTTCGCCTGGACGATAAAGACCGGAAATTCGGTTTCTGGTCCATACGCGTATCCCATACCCTTCATAGGGCATAGAATGTCACCATCCAGCATAAAAAACGGAGCGTCAGCCTTGAGGATTTCTTGGTAAGAAGGGCAAATCTCAGTGCAGTCCTTCCGCCGCACAGGAGACTTGTTCTCGTGAGGTGGGTATGGTATAATCTCATACGTGCCTGAGTTAGTAGGCGTTCGGCCTCGATTGACCACTTGACCGGCGAGCGAGGGTAATGCTGAGATTACGCGTAGTGCAGCCGAGTCAAGAGTCGCCAGAACCTGATCGCGACTCGACCCTGGCCGATCTGGAAAACCCAAGAGGATCAATGTGTAGGTGTCCCAGCATAGCTGACCAAAAATGCCAGGCTGTCGTAACTTTGAGGCCATTCCTTCAGACTTGCGAGCACGGTGGCAAGAGATGGATGGAGATAGTTTGATGTCCGCCTGCCTCAGAGGTGGCTTACAAGTGTGTTGGTTTTGCTCAGCGGGATTCACAATAGACAACACTTAGTAACAAAATGGTCACACAACTTCTGGTAACAGAATGATCTCGGAGACTGTGATACTCAGCGGTGTTGGTGATTGACTAACTAGGTATGCAAGCCGCTTTCGAGTTCGTCTGGCTAAGGCTTAATCAACATCGTTGGGGAGCATCTTCCGACCACGCGTCAGCAACCGGAGGTCCGGGAGCTTATCTGTGGACTGCTTCTAGGGCCTAGGGCCGATAAAAAGACCCGGCATAGCCCCGGCATACCCGAAGTGCCCAAACCACATCCGTGCAGGAAAGGAAGATTGCTGCGTGTTATCCGGTCCTGACTCGATATGGCTAGATATCACAGATCACAGAAGCGTAGACAAGTTATCGGTGGCAGTCCAGGCGTTGCTAGCAAAGCCTGGGGAAATCTACCTAGGTGTGCGATAACAATATCTCCCACCGGCCATTTTAGAATCACCGGACGTGTTACCGTGCCACGCCACCCACGTTAATGTCAGATTGTTTCTGCCTGTGTGGAAGCCTCTCCTAGTGTCTACCGAAGCCGGCTCCTCAACCGTAGTCTCGCGCACCGTATGCACATCGTCCAAGAGCAACGACGTACCCGAGCTTGGTGGATCCGCGATAACAAACAGGAGGGCGGATCTGCGAGCTCCATAATATCTCGCATTGTTGGGTTCGTCCTTCGACCACTGTTAATCCTTAATCCACGCGAGATACGCCGAGCGTTTATCAGATCACAAACACCACCTTTAGGCTTCGCGCAGCTAACCTGCCCTTGTTTGGAAAGCGCTTCTAAATCATGCGAAGGCCCTGGACGGAAATCGCTGAAGCCAAGCGTGCAGAACGACAGGCACGGATTGACGACCATGCCCAGCGGCCAGTTGATCCCAATGCCCAGGCTCAGATCACCCAGATAGACAGTGTGGAGGCCTTGACCAAGCTGTTAGAGAGTGGACAGATCTCAGCAGAAGATGTTGTTGCGGCCTACATCGATAAGTAAGTGCAGGATCCCGGGCTTATCGAAGCTACACCTAAACGTAATGCAGAGCCTGTAAGGCACAAGCAGAGGTACGACGTCGTGACCCTTTCCGCGCGAACATCATTTGACCGACTTGATATAGACGAATTGTCTCACAGAGATTTGTTTCGACGATGCTATAGCACAAGCCAGAGAACTGGATGCGTTCTGGAAAAACCAAGGTCGACTCAAAGGCCCACTCCATGGAGTCCCCATGTCATTAAAGGACCAATTCAATGTCAAGGGCTACGATTCAACGATGGGCTACGTCGGCAGAGCTTTCAAGCCGGCAGCATCTAATGCACTTCTAGTCGATGTACTTAAGGAGCTGGGTGCCATCATCATCGCGAAGACAAATCTGCCCCAAAGCATCATGGTGAGAGTCCCTGAAGTTTTACGGGCCGAAAGAGTTTTTGACATCAGCAGTGGGCCGAGACGGAAAATCCATTGTGGGGTTTGACGACTCATCCTAAGAACTCCAAGTTAACACCGGGTGGCTCTTCCGGTGGTGAGGCAGCCTTAATCTCTCTCCAAGGCTCACTGGTAGGCTGGGGTACTGACATCGGAGGCTCCATCCGTATCCCTAGCCATATGAACGGTCTTTGGGGTTTCAAACCCAGTGTAAGTGTAGCCTTGCGCTCCGGTCACTGCGATTTCTACCCTAACCATTGTTCAAAAGAGTGGCAGGTTATCATACCAAGGCGTGGAAGTCTCTACAGATGGCCAGCAACACGTGCCGTCGACTGTGGGTCCAATGGCAAGATCCCTCGAATCCATCATCATCACCACAAAGGCAATCATCAGTCAAAATCTCTGGAACTTGGATGCACAGCTTCCACCGATTCCCTGGGCACAACAAGTTCTCGAGGATTTCTCCAAGAAGCCACTGGTAATCGGTGTGATGTTGGATGACGGTATTGTGAGGGTACATCCTCCCATTGCTCGGGTTTTCGAGGAGCTTGTGGCAAGATTGAGGAGAGCTGGCCATGAAATTGTCGATTGGGATACGTCCTTGAATGCTGAATACATTGCCATGCAGGTGAGTCGGCCACTTAAAGCGTTAACAAGGTCCCTGACGGCAGCAGGATCAGTATTATACTGTGGATGGAGGTGAAGATGTCCGGAGAGCCGTGACTGAAGGTGGAGAGCCATTCATCCCCCATGTGGAAGCTTTGGTCAATCGTACACCAGCGCTCTCGGTCTATGAGTACTGGCAGCTCAACAAGAGGAAGGTGGCGGCGCAGCAATCCTACCTCAAGTTGTGGAGTAGTATCCAGACTCCATCAGGCCGTCCTATAGATATACTACTCGCACCCACTTTTCCTCACACGGCGGTGCCACATCGTTGTATTCGTTGGGCTGGGTACACAAAACTCTTCAACCTCCTGGACTACTCTGCAATATCATTTCCAGCGGGGAAAGTCACAAAGGGTCTGGATGCAGCGGTGTTGCCAGAGTATGAGCCACGCAATCCCATGGATGCCTGGAATTGGCAATTGTACGATCTTGACTTGATGGATGGCCATGATATAGGTGTGCAGATCATAGGCCGACGCTTGGAAGAAGAAAAGGTCCTGGGAGCAGCGTTACAGATTCAACGGCTCATCGAGAATCCATAGAAGCAGAAACAATTTTTCGTCGTACACGGAGAAGTTGTGCAATTCCCGTAGGGTGTTGTTTCTTCTCGTCTTTTCAAGCCAAGCATCTTGTAGGAAGAATTCCTTTTCGTCATTTCGTCAAAAGGTGATCGGTAGATTGACTAGATGCCGAAATGCGACTTCTAAAGCCCAAGAAGATACTGTTGACCTGTCATATTTTGCATAAATGAGTCTACAAAAGTTGACAGCAACAAGTACCTATGAACGACAGTGGATCAAACTGTGGCCTAATTAATTATTGCAGCCTTTCCGAATGTCGGCCCTCGGGATTTCTGGCTAAACGTGCCGAGATCCCCCGTGCAAAGCACGTGGTGCACGCACTCGCACTGTGGAGTAATTTATCATTTATACTCCATCTATAATCACCCTCACAGGTGTTGATATCAGTATTTCCGCTCTGTTAGGTGTGTTCAAGTTCTTTTTTGAAGCATGGGTAACCAACAGCAAAGTTACGTCTTTAATGCCGGCAAGCTGGGCTACATTGAAGGACTGACAATCCTCTCGGATAAGACACCTGTTCTTCGCTACTTTGGTGGCATCCCTTACGCCTTACCACCAATTGGTCCCTATCGATTTCGAGCTCCTCGTAAGCTCCCACCACTCTATAGATACGGCACCAAGGCAAACCCAGGACGTTTCACTGGAAGCGCAGCGATATGTCCGCAACCCCCGAGTCGGGTACCGCCTGATCCAGCCCTTTTTGATGAGGATTGTCTGCAGCTCAATATCTGGATGCCATTCGATGAACCGGAAGAAGGTTCATGGCCCGTACTGTTCTACCTGCATGGTGGCTTCTTACAGTGGGGAAGTCCCAACTGGGGACCTGAAGCTTTAGTACGCCTGATCAGTGAGTCGGCCTTCAGAGGTATTGTCGTTATGCCGGTATACAGACTGAACGCGCTCGGGTTTCTGACCGGGAAAGAGCTTGCCGAGGAGAGTCAAAATGACGATAGAGGTTCAGTGGGAAACATGGGCTTTTGGGATCAACGAACGGCTTTGGAATGGGTCGCTCAGAACATCTCGGCCTTTGGTGGAGATCCGCACAATATCACAGTTGGTGGGTATTCAGCAGGTGGACTTTCAGCATTTCAGCAGCTGGCGCACGAACTCTACCACAAATCCGATGCAGAAGCCATTATCAGAAGGGTCTTTATGCTATCAAATAGCCCCGGAGTCGAACCCAAGGCTCTATCAGAACACCAAAAGCAATTCGACGAGTACATCTCACGGCTGGGCATTCCTCTCGATCTTGATGCTACCAGCAAGCTAGAAAGACTTCGAGCTCTGCCTTACCAGAAGTTGATAGAAGTTCAAAGTGAAATGACAATATCTGAGTTTCGCGCGTTGGCCGATGGTGATTTCTACCCAAGAGGCCTTAGTCGCAATGTCTACAACGGTGACTTCGCCAAGAGGATGAAGAGTCGCAACATCACTTTGCTGATGGGAGAGTGTAAAGAGGAACACGCTTCGTATCGAGGCTGGCGCACGCCGCAGAACACCTACTCAGGCCTATATACCCGACTTAGCGGGGAGTATTCCGGGACAGTGGCTCAGAAGATCATGGAGCAGTACTGCGGCTCCACACAGTCTCTTCCATCCTGCTACAAGGACTGGCAAGATCTTTTCGGGTACATATATGCTGACATCCAAGTTTACCATCTCCAGAGGGGGTTTTTGGGTGCACTTTTCAAAGGCGGGCTGGAACCGGGCAAAGATGTGTTCCGATACCGTATTGATCGACGATTGGATTGCGTTGCTGAGATCATGCCTGTTGCATGGGGTGTTACACACGCAAGTGACGTGCCGATATGGTTCTGGGGCATGAGCTTGTCCCAAGGTCTGACAGAACAGGAAAAGGTCTGGTTGGAGGACTGGAACAAGAATTTTGCTGCCTTCGTGGAAGGGAAGCCGTTGACCTGGGGGCCAAGCAAGCCCAAGGAAATGAGAAGATGGAGGAGTGATGGTGGGACAGATGTATGGGAAGACGACAGCTGGGAAAGAGGTCTGGAAGTGTGGGAGACATTGAACGGCGGACACTAAATACCAGTCACGATTGTTTGTAGCTCATAGACAACCAGGATATAAGCACATTTTGACCTTCAGGCCTTGCATAGCCATGTGCGTGGAGCAAACGCCTGATATGGAACATTCTTTTGGAGTCTTGAAGATTTTCTCGTACTGGTTGCTAAACACCATGCATTCGATATTGCCCTGATTAGGTATATGATCTCGCACAGAGTTGCAACCCAAATGTGCATGAGCGTGCTGCACAATCAGCGTCCATCCGGAGTCAGCCGAGCTGTGCCGCGAGTATGCCGGAATCTCGGATGCAAGATGGAGCCTTGGCGATCACTCGGTGGGGAGCTTGGGTTTTAAAGGAATAATTTCTTTGAGCAAGTTTACGTCGTCAGAATCAGCTGCTTCAAGATCGTGAATCAAATCTCAAAACATGGCTACCACCGAGGACCGAGTGCTTGCGAAACCAGCAGACCTTTGTTGTATCAAAGGCTCCATTCATTCTGGCGAGCAAAAGGGGACCATTGAAAGCATCAATGGAGTCGACACATATGTATCAAAACCCAGCCCTGAGAACGCAAACAACAATGTTATCCTTTTATTTCCTGACGCTTTTGGTCTGTATATCAACAGCTTTTTGATCATGGACTCGCTCGCTGCTTGCGGCTATCTAGTATTAGGGGTTGACTACTTTCTTGGGGTATGAGGGTGAGGAAATCTTACAAAGAACAAGTATACTCATTCTTATTCAGGACGCGATCTTGAAGTACTCAAAAACCCCGCTCAATGATCCTAATTTCGACTTTCAAGCTTGGAAAAAGGGCCACATGGAAACTTCCCACGAAATTGGTGTGAAATGGGCCAAAGATGTGCAATCGATATATGGCAAAGACCCAGAAACTAAATTCGCCTGTGTGGGCTTTTGGTAAGGATTCCGAAACGAGGCTTGCTTGAAGCCGTCGAACAATTCTTCAAAATGCTAAATATCATCTGTCAATAGCTGGGGGGCGCAATCTGTCTGCACACAGCTCTCCAAGGGTGGCATATGCAAGGCTGGTGCCGTCGCTCATCCCTCTTTCATGATGGAGAGTCATGTCAAGGGAATTGAAGGTCAGTAGGACCATGGGATCATTGAATGTCGCTGTAATGTCGAGCCTAACCTGACGCAAACAGAGCCAATCTTCTTCTCGGCACCCAGCACTGATGCGCTCTTTTCGCCCGAGTCACGCAGTAGAACGATCGAGATCCTTACGGAAGGCAACAAAGATTTCAACATGCAAATCTTCTCGAAGGTCACCCATGGTTTCGCTGTAAGTTCCCGCTTGAGTGATTGTTGGGTTCTGTAACCGCGATTCTAAAGACACTTTTAGGCAAGAGGATTTCTGGAAGATCCATACGAACGATTTGCTAAGGAGCAGAGTTTCAAGAGCTTCGTAGACTGGTTCGACTTTTGGCTTTCGAAGAAGTGAGGATGCAAGGCACGTGAGCCTGACTTGACGTAGCGGATTGGCATAGACCGTCCTTCTAGGGGATTGGGAACAAGCGGCAGGGGTGGCAGGGCAGGCCTGTTGACGAAAATATAAATACACTAAGGCCCTAAAAGGCACTAGAGATTTCTCTTTTGCTAGTCGCCAACAACGCTCTCTACAGTATTCTGTGCACTAAGCCCGGTCATAAACGTTGCACCAATTGAGTACTAGGTATTGTATTCTGAGTAAGCAGAGACATCCACGGATTCCTAAATCACCATCCCGAATCATCAGTTCTGTGCAGTCTGAGATTTTGTCCGTAATACTTGCAGTAGCACAGAATCTCGTTGTCTTGTTAGTTCCGTCCATTCAACTTCTGCTAGATACTCCTCAACACTAGCTCTGAGCAGCGACAGCCTTTCCTCGCTCCAATCAAAACGATGCTTGTTCATATCATCTTCCCACCCGCGTATCGAGGGACCTAGACGTTCAAGTCTTGTGGTAAAGCCATCAGCTCCTCCTCCGCCTCCAAGTGCATTGGTGACTATCGGTCCAGTCACTCCCCATCGCAATCCTGGGCCCGATGTCACGGCGCTGTCAAGATCCTGGGCAGAGATGACACCCCGACTAATCAGACTGTACGCTTCGGCATTTATGGCAGCCTGAAGCCGGTTTGCAACAAAACCAGGAACTTCCTTGTGAATAAGCACTGGGCGTTTGCCCAGGGACTGGTAAAATGCTATTGCCGTCGACACAGTTGCAGGGCTCGTATCTGTATGAGGTACGACTTCGACTAACGGGATCAAATGTGGTGGATTGAAAGGGTGGCCGATAAGGATCCTCCCAGGATTGTGTTCGCATTTTCCGATAAAGGCGGATGAAGGTAGACCCGAAGATGAAGAGGCAATTACGACGTCCGGTCTAGCATGTTGGTCGAGTGTTCTGAACAAGTTCTGCTTGAATCCTACGTTCTCGGGTCCGTTCTAGGAAGATGCTGTTCAGTAAGTGCCAGTGCCAGGCTTCAGAAGCATAATGGGGCACACCAGTCAGAGTGGGGTATTACCTCCTGTATAAAATCGACGCTGCCTAGCCGTGGAATAATGTCGTCCACAAACTCATAATTCTTGGCTTGCTCCTCGTCAATCAGACCAAGTTGCAGTTGAAGATTGGGCCATGCGTCGTCTAGGTATCGTTTAAATCTATGTTCGGCGCCTTCCACTGGATCTGTAATGATGACTTTTAATCCTTTGGCAAGAAACAAACATGACCAGCTCATTCCAATTACACCGCAGCCAATGACGGCCACAGTGTGGATCTTCTGCGACATCCTGAGGGGACAGTGTGACAGAGTGTAGAGATCCAACCGGCGACCTAGATCTGACAGGTCATGTATGTGTTTACTATCCCATAAAAAAACACAAGACGTTGGCTATAATCTCTATACCGAGAACGAAACTCAGGCAACGAGCACTGTGAGAGTGGGCCCCGACTCGCCGGGGAGGTTCCGGGGGCGTATCCCGAAAGATCCTGAGCCCCAGAATGTGGCGAGTATCTTTCTAGATTATAGCGTCATGAGAGACGCTCATCACGCTCGTTCTATCCGATCACGCAAATCGCATTTCCAAGCAAGTCTTCCACCTCTGGCAACCTTTCAAATGACTCTCATCGGGTCACCTAATGGGCCCCAGGCGGGCTATGGTCCAGGTACCTTCGTCGACACAAGCTTCACTCCAGTCCCAAAGGAATGCAGACGGCTCTTGCGAACCCTTGCAGAAAAGACTCCTGGGTTTACTAACAACAAAGCTCTCATCGATGGCGTTCATTTCGAAGGCGCTGATTTACCACTCATTCCAGGGCCCATTAAATCCCAAGCCATTACTGCCGTTCTCCATGCTATGATCGGTATTGTTGGCCTTGAGATTCTACATCTTCGCGGTATTACGACAAGCACGACGACCCATGTTAACACAGATCATGCAGGTTTGTATCCAGCGACACCAGGACTGGTGACCGTCGATGGCATAACTGGTCCTGGTATATTAAACCTACCCACCGTGCCTCAGTGGGATAAAGATCGTCAGTCGAATTCACCGCTTGTGTACCGCGCAACAGCCATATATGAGACAGCAGATCAAGGAACGTGGTTCCAACTGCACGGGTCTCTTGATCCCTGGAAGCTTTTGGAAGTTATCGGCATCACGAAGGACAAGGATGTTGAAGTGCGAACAAACGATGCAGCTTATGGTCTCATTGGGGACCGGGTACGCACCTACCGTGCGCGTGAGATCGAACAGCTTATGGTCGAGCGCGGATTTTCAGGCTCAATCGTTTATTCCCCACAGGGCTGGCGAGATACTGAGATGGGCCAGCGCCTCGCTCGGCATCCACTTGTCAACTACGCGCAACAGACACACTGTCCTGCCACCCCGCCTGCTACGCTGCCCAGATCGAACGACAAAAGGCCGCTCGCGGGAATCAAAGTGGTTGAGCTTGCCCGTATTATAGCTGGCACTGCAGCTGGCGCTCTCCTTGCGTCCATGGGTGCCGAGGTCATTCGAGTCAATTCATCCAAACTTAAAGACTATACTCCAGCTCAGCCTTCCTCTTTGATGGCCGGGAAAACGGCGATAGATCTAGATTTGAACGATCCCACCGATCATGCCAGACTGATGCAGCTCTTCGAGGAAGCCGATGTTATCTTGCAAGGTTATCGCCTCCGCTCTCTTGAAAGGCGCGGGTTCGGGCTCAACGCGGCTCTGGAGCTTGCCAACAAACGCGGTAAAGGTATCATCTACGTGGACGAAAACTGCTATGGCCCCGATGGCTGCTACGCCGAACGTCCAGGGTGGCAACAAGTTGCCGACGCTGCTGCAGGCTCCTCATACGTCATGGGGCAGTACTTTGGGTGCCCACCAGGCCAGGGCGTGCTTCCAAGTCTCCCCATTTCCGACATGTCCACCGGTGCGTTGACGGCTCTTACTACCATGTGTGCAGTTCGTGATCGTTATGTCAAAGGGGGTTCATATCATGGCCACTGCGCGCTTACTGCGTATGACATGGCGACGCTGGATCCAGATGTTCGGCTATACACTCGCGATGTTGTCCAAAGTATTCAGGACAAATACCAATTTGCCCCGTGGTCGAGTGATGAACATGTCGCACCTCTCTACTACTCGATCTTGAAGGCTTGGGAACGCGCGGGAGGTGTCATGGAGAACGAAGACTTCTTCGTCACCTTCTCTGATTCAGTCTTCGGGTCCAAGCTCCGAGTTCTGGCGCCTATAGTCCGATATACGGGTGAAGAATACAGTCCAAGATGGACCAGTCCGCCAGTTCCCTTCTGCCACCACCAATTTAGATCCTTCCTATCTACATCTACATAAGAGTTACATAGAGTGATGGCTCGCTGTCATTTACAAGAATCAATAAAGTAAGAATACTGTCGATATGCTGACTTGTATTTCCATGGGCTCCCTCGCCTTGTCCTATGTAGCTGTTCTTCTTCCCTCTACTCCTTAGATCCCAGCCCCGAAGTTCTGTTCACCACTAGCCCCTTTTATCAATATGTGCAAAGTCTTTCCCAGCCCGAGCACGACTCTGATGCAATTCTTAACCAAATAGCAATCCCGATGCCATGAGCTATTGTGGTAATTTTTTCAGTCGGTCTCGCTCTTCCCGGATGTGTACACTCCTCCTCCTGATTCTCTCAATGTCCCCAAATACTGCAGTCACCAATTCCTTCTTATTTACCTTGCCCATTGCGTTGCGTTTGATCTTGTCAACGATCTCCAAATCCTGTGGGATCTTGTATGGCACCAACCGTTCTTTCAATGCGCGTCTCATATCGGTTAGGCTCCATGGCTTCTCGTTTTTCTTCCAGTCGTCCGAAAGGAGAACAACGGCCGCAACTTTTTGTCCCCAGCTCTCGGATGGCAGTCCAACGACGGCACATTCATTAACTTGTGGAAGACTAAGTATTTCGCGTTCGATCTCCAGAGCAGAGACCTTCTCCCCGCCAGTTTTGATGATGTCTGCACTTTGGCGACCTTGAATAAAATAGGCAGCGCCACGCGCCCATATACCTGACTTTCCTTCCCCACATCCAGGCACTGTCCGTCGTACGGCAATATCTCCTGTTCTAAACCACCCATCGTCTGTAAACTCTTTCTTCGTTGCTGTGGGATTACGCCAATACTCTCGGAAGATTGTAGGACCACGCAACTGAATTTCACCCTGACGCTCTCTCCCCGAAGCAGGATCAATCTCCTCGCCCAAAGCAATGACGGAGCCGGCACCTGTGTCCACGCTGGTTTCCCAAAGTCGCGCCTCTACTGACGGAAGAGGCCATCCCACAGATCCTGGCACGCGATCCGAGTCATCGAGACCACAAGAAAGCGCCATGCCAACTTCGGTCATACCATATCGCTCCAGGAGGATGTTGCCCCCAGAAAGCTCATTCCAGGCGTCAAGTGTGGGTTTGGGCAAAGCAGCAGATCCGGAGATATTCAATCTTAAATGGTTCCGAGATATTGACTGTTTGGCCGCGCCCTGGGTTTCAGGCTTCAATGTTGGGTAGGTCTGCAGCAAGCGTGCCCAAACCGTAGGGACAGCTGTTAGGATGGTTATTGGTGTAGTTTCGTTGTGAGGAACAAGGTTAGAGCTGCTAGGGGCAATTTCCTGTGCAGTCAAGAAGGGCAAAGCTAAACGTTCCCAGACGGCGTGAGCGTCAAAGGGATACAGAAATTCGATGCTGCTCCCTGCGAGTAATGGCGTCAAGATGGCATTCACAATACCATGAATGTGGTGAAGTGGTAAGACGTGCAAAAGATGGTCTTCCGGTGTATATTCCCACGCGGTGAGTAAGCTCTGTGCCTGAGCGGCCAAGGTGACGGTGGACAGTAGAACACCCTTTGGTCTCCCCGTAGTTCCCGATGTATACAGCATCAAGCCACCATTGTTGGTGGCGGTGGTTCCTATCAAATTGACTTCCTGGTCCTCGATTGCAGATTGCTTCAGGTCGTCCAAATGATGAAACAAAGGGGTAGTCTCCAGTCCATCTTGTAACGCCGCCTTTGCTTGCTGTGCATATTTGGCTGAGCTCAATAATAGAAAAGCCCCACTGTCATTGATGATATGCCTCAATTCAGAGACTGGAAATGACGGCGCCAGTGGCAAAGCGATGGCATTCGAGGCCAAAACAGCAAGTAGCGTGACTGTATATAGATATTATCACGTCAGTTTCCCCCATAGTTAGACCGCTATACAATGTCAAGGATTTAAGTATGGGAAATAAGGCATGATTCATACCGACATAGTCATATCCATTTTCCACAAGGAAAGCAATCCTTTCGCCTGCAATAGTGCTTTCATTTCTCCCTGTAATTCGTTGTAGATGCTCTTTGGTGCACGCGACATCACGGAGCAGCGAACCGTACGAATATGTTGCGTCGGAGCCGTGATGGACGATTGCAGTAGAAAGGGGAGCGTGTGTCCCAAGGGCCTCAAAAAAGGCAGAACGCTGAAGACCGATTGCCATTGCGTGGGATCAGCTGTATCGCGCCTACAGAGTGGATCTGGGCTCTCCCGAGGTGGTGCGACAGCACCTATTCATTGAATAATAAATCTTGCTAGTTATTTCTGCTGCCTCGGATGAGAACAGCAAGGGGGAGACTTGGCAGATAAAACTGTGCTATTGAGCAGCATTAATTAGCGAAACGTGTCTGACTCCGCGGGGGATATCTGGCACTATTGACCCTAGCTAGGCAAATGCAGCCATTAGCCGGGAATAACTCGTTGCTGGTTCTTCGGCGTGCCGGGGATAATTATTCTCCGAGAGAAGCTCGAAAATCCGGCATCGTTCCCGGCTTGGCTACAAAGCCACGGACAATTTGACACCAGGCGGGATCTATCCGACAGCTCCGGCCAGTCGGGTCCGCCTCATGATCAACATTGATATCTCGACTGTGATTAGGGTGCGACCAACCTTGACAAAAGCTTTCGTTTGTCGGCTAATTTTGCATGAACAAGACGTGCCAGGTATGTTCGATATTTGATATTGATAATTTGAAACTTAGTGTCCTTAAATAGGCGTAGTATAGCGCGCCGTAGGCAATGTTTTTTTCGTGAGGTATTGTTTGCCTAAGAAATTTCAAGTGCTAATTACTCGCCAACATAACGCAGAAGGCTTGGGGTTAGACCAATACCCGTTAATTAGGTATTCGCCCAAAAACATGTTCGCAACCTCAAAAACTGCCATTTTAGCCACAAACGAACATCGTCGATCGGCAACTGTGATGTGAACATCTCTGAACAACACTACTCATCCGCGAGCTTGAAATCGCGTAGAAAGCCCCAGAGCGACCTCTGCTTCCAGCCCTTTGCCAGCCAATCATTTGCTGGTTTTGGGTAAAAATCGATCACGTCCAAAAGGCTATTATCGTGAGCAATGACTGGAAAGATATGCTCATACGCATCAAACTCTGTGAGCTTGTCGATAGTGCGAGTTGCCTCTTGAGGACTGAAATGCCACGATCCCGCGAGGGTTGTGGGATTGTTAAAGCGTTCGGTGCGGCTCTTCTTGGGGTGAATGGCGACGAAAACTTCGCCGGGGCAGCTAAACATGGGCCCCTTGATGGGATGAGGATTGATGTCTTCGGGTAAAGGTAGATATGGCGTTGGACGAAATTCTCCTCCATGGTGGGCAATGTCGCCGCCCATGAATATGAAAGTAGGAGGTTCAGCAGTGGTACGAGCAAGAGCCGAAATATGGCCAACCGTGTGGCCAGGGGTATCCAAAAGGTAGAAGCTCCCGTCCCCGTAGAGATCCAGGGCATTGAATTTGCCGATTTTGAGCCCCTGACCTTCCTTCTCGAAATCGATTTCACGTAGCTTTCGACCTGCCCACAGCCTTTCATCGATGTGGGCGTCAGGCACCGTCGGATATGCTGGGAGCAAGTTGGATTTGAAGCCAGGCCCGACTATCACGTCTGTCGTTCCAGGAAAAGTCCCGGGATTTCCAGTGTGATCGAAATGCCAGTGAGACCAGATGATGCCTCCAACATCGGTCAAGTTCACTCCATTCTCGCGTAGGATATCCGCCGTGTCCTTTTCGACCTTGATGCTGTGCCCGCCCTGCTTAATGGCTTCGACAAATGCAGTTGGGGAGTTTGTCTCCCAGTCCTGACGCACACCAAGATCAAAGAGGAGAGTGTCGTACTTGTTACCTGTTTTGGCATGTTCAATGAGAAACGCATAAGAGCCGGCCGCCATTTCGTGGTGACCCGGCATCAGAGGTTCCACAAAGGTCCACATGGGAAAGTTCGACATTTGGCTCGTCGTATTGATGATGGACACTTTGACGGTATTTGGTGAGTCCGGAATGTTCAAGGGAGGGGGTGTCTGCGGGAGAGCCATGGCTACTGAAAAGCGTGAGAACTTGAGGCGAGAGAAGGGGAATGGTTCCAAGCGTCTATGTGGCCGTAATTGATATATTTATCTCTTAGCTATCTTCCCACGCCTAATATACTTTCGGACAAGAGATAAGGAACGTCCGTAGGGAGGTCGACAGCCCGCTCAAATCCCTTGGATGCTCTAACCGATCACGATCGCCTAAGTGGGAGACGGGGTAAGACGCGGGGAATTCGGGATGGGGAAATATGTAGGCCAAGTACCAAGGTAGCGTTGAACCCGTTTACGAGCTGGGTGCATTCAGGTCATCTATGGAGAAACCTTTTACAAAAATGGCTTCACGAGCGTTAGCTCACAAATTCACAAATTCAAAAACTCTACTCTACACTATCTGGAAAGTGAGCTGCGCTCGCGCTTTGAAGGTGCTGACACGATGGACTCAAGGGAGGGCAGCCGTCACTTCAAATGCCAGCTGAAATTGCCTACAAACGCCCTCGGGAATGATTTTTGAGACTTTCTCCAAGTTTCAGGCACGATAACCCTTAAAATGCCAAAGCGTGACTGGGCACGCACGGTGCAAAAAGATGGCATTAACGCGGAATTTACCATCTCAGATCTCAGCCCAAAGCTTGTTTTCCTTCAGCTGCGTCAAGGCTTTCTGCGCATCTGTGTCGATATCGTGAAACCACAGCCACTCGAACCATTGATTTTGTAATCTGGCAAGGATCTTGGTCATGTCGGCACCCGTTTCCTTGTCCTGGAAGAGGAGCATGCGGCCCACTTCGGCAGCACGATTCAGTTGAAACTGTGCACGCGGCCGTCGCACCGAATCGTAAGCAGTAAGAGCGGCATCGATTTCAGATCCCAAGCTTGCGGTGTTCCTGGGGAACTTGGCGATTTCCGCAATGACAGCGGTCAGCACCCAAGCATCTTCCAAGCCTTGAGCAGCTCCAGCAGCCTGGTATGGCAAAGAGGCGTGAGCACTGTCACCGATAAGAACCACGCGACCGCGGGAGTATGTCGGGGTGTTCACGTGATGAAAGAGACCCCATTTAACGGGCTTACACTTGGATAGGAGCTTCCGAAAACGCTCATCTATGCCCTCTCGTTCGTAGTCGGCCATCATGGACTCATATGTAACCTTCTCTGTCACAGCGTTCTTCAACTTCCATCCGTCGTGGTCCACCACAGACATCATGGTATTGAACTCCTACCATTGAAATACTATTAGCAAAGCCCTTTTAGGTCAAACCAGCTGTCAGAGAAGAAATAGCTTACCGTGCCACCAGTGATGCGATAGGTAATCACACCACGTTCATGACCGAAGTACATTTTTGCGACGTCAGCGCGCTCGCCGAAAATCTCTTCGGCCTCCTCGATTGAGATCACACCTCGGTAGCAGTAAGAGTCGGTGTAGACTGGAGCGATTTGGTCAGGATACTTGGGTGAGAGCACGTGGGCTCGGACGGTGCTTTGGATGCCGTCGGCGCCAGCTAGAATGCTGGCCTCAGCAACCTCACCGTCAGCGAATTTTAGCACTACCTTGTCGTCATGTTGCTCAATTTCCGTCAGACGTTTGTTGAATTTGACGCGCTCGATGGGAAAGAAGCTGGTCATGACTTCCAGAAGTGTCTTTCGATGAGCCTAGAAAAGATTAGTGCTATGCCAATTAACCACCAAAGGCGACAGGACAACTGACGGATTTGCGAACGAAGTCAGGATGGCCCCATGCTGCCTTCAAATCGCCAGACCATGGCTGATCTTCACCTATTCACTGAGCGTTAGCCGTCAGAAGCAAAAAAGGCGAGCCCATACGTACCAAGGCCCTCTTCTATCAACAAGCCCTCGAAAAACACATTCCCGGCGCTGGGATCTTTGTTTCCGCAAGAGACATTCTCGTACAAGGGACGAAACCCGGGCTCAATAAGGTCCATTGCCCGTAGACCGTTTGGTGCAAAGCCGATACCAGCCCTTGGAAATATTTAGACCTGCACAAACCATGGGAGCGTTTCAAATCTCACCCTACCGCCGAATACTGTTTCGCTTCCTCATACAAGGTAAAGGATATACCTCGCTTGTGCAATCCCATTGCCAAAGCAAGGCCACCCACTCCGGCGCCTGGCGTTCACATTACTTTGCTGTAGTCAAGAAGATATCAACAGGACGACTCACCAACAATGGCCACCTGTAAGTCGTTCGTCATGGTTGCAATCATGGTGGTTGTTAAAGTGCAGTTGGCTCGAAGGATGTTGATCTGGTCTCTGTGATATACAAACTGTCTACATCGCTTTCGAGGTCTCCTCGACAAGATATCTTGTTCAAGGCAACAACCGTTCGCAAGAGATGCTGCAACATTAGCTGAAGCGAAGCGGCGAACTGGAGCACTGTCTCCGGCAAATTCGGCAGGTATCCGTGAGATCAGGCAACGGAGGTGTGCCAAGTCCAAAGACTTTCGAGAACGAAGAATCTAGGTGGCGTGAATAACCTTATCTCCCAGGGAAGCGTTGACCCTGTCCTGTGGACGGCCAAATTCTAATAATTCGAACCTACGGAGTATTTCGTATCTATCCATGGGCGCGAGTGATGGTGTGTGTGCACAACTGAAGCCAATGGCGAGATAAGCCGCTCGTCGGCGTTCTCCACCCCAGAGATAACATCCGTACCATGTCGGATAAGGGGCATCAGGTTCGGCTTGACCGTGGAAGCTTCCGATATGAATACCCCTCTTTCATCGCCCCCCGAAGAAGCCGTTGTTCCCCTTGGCTTCTGGCTTCTCATCCTTCCCACTCCTCCACAGTCTTGCAAGCTGCACGCGCACGCCATCAGCAACTCCGCTTCCGGCGCCATGTCTGCACCATCACACGACCCAGCACCGCAATTCGAGGCCCCTCCTAACAAACGGCGTCGCATCAGCCTTGCTTGCAATGCCTGCCGCGTGCGCAAGTCGAGGTGCGTCCTCAAGAAGGGGCTTTTAAGCTCAGCTTGGCTTAGGATACTGACATACCTCCACCCCCAGATGTGATGGGCAACGACCCTCGTGCTCGTCCTGCATAGGACTTGGATTTGTATGCCAATATGAGCCCACTGATTCCACCGCCAACGTACTTGTGCGAAAGGAGTACCTTTCTGACCTTGAAAATCGCGTCGCCGCCAACGAGCGCGGGGTGCAGCGCCTGGACAGGTTACTGAAATGCCATCTTTCAAACTGTGCCGAGGGCACAGTCGATGGTACCACGCGACAGCCTCTGCGCTCTGCGGGATCGGAAGCCACGATGCCGCCAGAGGAGAGCCCCTACCGCGCCAACGTTCTGGAGGAACCGCGGGATGAAGACGCAGCCATGAATAATGGCATGGCCATGACTTTTACGGAAGAGCGCACGTCTGCCTACTTTGGAGAGTCATCAAATCTACACTTCACGCGGGTGCTGCTGCGTGCAACCGCTGCTTTCCATCAGGCTCCATCGGCCTCGATCTCCCAAATACCGGTTGACAAAGAATCGATCCTGGTTGAAAGTAATATGGAGAGGCTGTCCCAATTTCAGTCCTCGCCACTTGCGACTGTTGCAAACGTTCCAGAATCAGCGCTTACTGCTCTGCCGTCGACAGAGGAGATGGAGAGCCTGATCAATATCTACTTCGAAACAGTCGGCGTGGTTTTCCCCATCATCCACGAGGAGACAATGAGAAATACATACACTGAATTCAAGGCCAATGGCTTCACCAAGGTCCGTAGGACGTGGCTAGGAACTCTCAACATGATGTTTACAATCGCAAGCAAGTTCGCCCAATCCGAGAACAAAACGGTATCCGGCAAGACCCCTGCTGACAATTCCGAACTATTTTACGAAAGAGCGAAGGGCCTTTGTGACGGAATTACACGAACAGTGATAAGTATCGAGATAATCCATTACCTCGTACTGGTGGTCATCCATTGCCAGGGTACACAGAGGTCTATCCAAGCTTGGAACATGCACGGTCTGCTGGTGCGCTCAGCAATTGCGTTGGGTATTCATAGCGGATCCCACAGGAGAGGACTGCCCCCGACTATGCAAGAGATCTACCGTCGCACCTGGATGGTCATTTACGGGCTAGATAAAGTCCTGAGTGTGGTCTTTGGCAGACCATGCGCGATCATGGACGAGGCGGTGCTTAGTCGGCAGCCAACCTTGTGGTCATCCCATACATCGCGCGATAGCCCGGGCAATGTTGATGATTTGCCAGGCCAATTCTTAAATGTGTCATTTGTGCTCTATCAGTTGATGGGCATGTCGCTGATCAAGCAGTATGGCGCAATTGTCGATGCCAACAACATCGAGTCAGACGAACTTGCTTCACTGAAATCAACCGACGACCTCCGAAAGGCTCTCAAATCATGGGCTTCCAACCTGCCCGCACACCTGCATCTTTGCGCACCCCAGTCCGCTATGCTCCTCGAGAACACTCAGGCGAACAGGTTGCGTGTTATCCTGACTCTCAGGTACCACAACCTTAACACCCTTATTCACCGGCCGTTGCTCAGTTCGACGCTATCGCGTGCGTCACATGGAGACAATCTGCACCACACAACCTCCCCATATTTATTCCAGCTAGCAGCGGCAGGGGCCTATGAGTGTGTACACTCGGCGGAAAGCACTATCGATATTATACACTCCATAGTGAGCACTGACCCCACGAGCAAAAACAACCTGGGCGTGTGGTACTTTACCTTATACTACGGTTGGTTATCCTTTGGACACCCGCGAGAAATGGATCCTACTGACCAAGACTTCCAATTGGACAGCCTTCACAGCGTCATTGGTAATTTGTGGCCGATGGCTGCTGGCCAAACATGGCCAGCACAGCCCTGACGAGGCCGCCATTGCTCACTGCCAAAAGATTCTCAGCAAAGCCCAGACGATATTCCAGGCGCTAAATTACGATGACGCTCTGGTCGAGAGCTGTTCAAAGTATATTAGCAATCTATCTGACTTGTTCCACTCTCGAGGTAGGTGGCCGCCGCTGGCATCCACGAAATCGTCATGTCATCAAACCTTGCTAACAGTGGCGTCTGCAGGTCCGATCCCTTCCGATGAGACCAGCGGCGACATACGCTCGACGGCTGGCGAAACACAATCCGAGGACTCATCAACTCAGGCGAATAATGGTACGTTGTTCAATCCCGAAGGGCTGGATGCATTCGAGTTCTTGACCTCAGAGCTGCTAGAGCCTTCGGCTTTTGAAGGCTATGGATGGGCCATGGATGGAACTTTACGTGGAATTGTCTAGTGATTACTGTCGCAGAACCTCATGCTATTGCATATGCGGTCGCATGGCACTCCTCAGCGCCAAGACTTATGCTAACCTACTCTTTTGGAAATATGCACTTGACCCACAGAATCCTGTGCGAGCTCGCTTAACGAGTGGCACGACACTCGACACTCGTGGCCACATACACTCTCTTGATAGTTAGTCCTTCGCGCTACAAACATCCTGATTATCAATCCGCACGTCTCATGTTAATTCCATGTTGGCCATGGAAGCTAGATCTAAAAACCCATGATATTGTTTGCGTAATCGATCTCCCCGGAGACCACTCGTGATTCATTATGATGGTGTCAACGCCTTGCGTATCTTCAAAGCAGTTAGCTCATTGATTGCACGAGCCGTCGCGTTGCCCCTTAGGGGAACCACCGAAGCATACGCATGCATCTGTCCTTCGGCCTTGATAATAGCACAATCCGCTCCCGCATGTTGAAGTCGGTGACCAAAAGCTCTGCCCTCATCCAGAAGAGGGTCGACGTCTGAAAGAAGGATAATTGATGGCGCAAACTTGGCTAGTACTTCATCCGATGCAAAGGTCAGCGGAGATGTTAGTGCGTTTTCACGGTCTTTTTTGTTGGGCAAAAATGCGTCGATCATCCAGTCCATTGTGTCGGCGGCGAGAAATGGCCCATCTCGGTAGATTTCGTATGAAGGCATCTTGATATGGGTGTCTGTGACAGGGTTGGCTATTACCAACTGTACGATATTGGATGGTAGATTTCGTTCTAAAGACATTTGCATAAGTGCAATGACGAAATGTCCTATGTAATTAATGTTAGCACCAAGTGCTGGGGAGCAGAGTAGAAACGTATAGACTCGCTTACCCCCAACGCTGTCTCCAGCGAGAACAACCCGATCGGTTAGAAGATTATATTTATGTCCTTCGCGAACAACGTGATCAAGCACAGCATATGTTTGCTCGAATTGGAATGGGTATTGCTTCCCAGGGGCTAGCGAATAGTCGGGAAACACCATCGCGGCACCTGTCTCACGTGCCAAGTCCTCCATCTGCGGCGCAAATGAGTTGGGACTGGCAAAGTGGTCAGTCAGCATCCTCGAGACAAGTCACTGCATGAAACGGTGCTTGGATTAGACGTCAATCCATAGGCATGTTCTTACCTTCCCAATATCCAGCCGCCGCCGTGGGTATAGTACACGATTGGACACGGCTTTGTCGCAGACTTAGGTCTGAATATCACGACCCTCGTTGACACATCTTCGAAAGGAACTTGAATCGTTTCTCTGACGATGTCAGATGCCTGTTCTTGCTGCTGTAGGCTTTCCAAAGCCTCATGTCCCTTAACGTATCCAAGGACATGAGGCAAAGGTTCCCCGGAGATGGCTTCGGCGAAAGCCGCGTTGTGAGGGTCGAGGTAATGTTTTGCTGCCATGATGCGAAAATTAGGCTGTTGCTGGTCAATTTGCAAGAATTGAGTAGTCGTCTAGTAAACCTGAAAGGTTATAGGACTACATAACACATGGGATTAGAGTTCTAATACGGTGATAGGGCTCGGCTAAGAGATCAAACACGCTGCGGAATGATCCCGGGCGTCGTAGCCGGTGGCGTCGCCCTTCTTGCTTGTTCCGGGAGGAAAGCCATGTTGTACCAAAGTATTTCCCCCACTTTCTCAACATGCTCCTGGGCGCTTGCACGTTCCAGATACCATCGTCTTGGGTCGAAGATAAGAGAGGCGGTTCCATTACAGATGCACCTCTTACCCCAAATATTGCGCTATGCGTCGTTAGCGGAATGCAGTTATGGCAAGTTTTGGCAACAGAGTCCGAGGGGGGTTCCCTGGGTACAATGATGCCCTTCTCAGAGACACTATTCATCAGGGAAACAGTAGAAGAAGATGAGATCTATCATTTTACAGGCTCTAGTTAAAAAAAAACAAAGGTGAAGCTTTCCCGACCTGCATCCTTATCACAGCTACTTGCGCTTAATTCCCAATAGCCTTCGCTGCGAGCTCACTATACCTATTACCTTGTGGCTTTAGCGTGTCAACAAGGGTGCGCATTTCCTTCAGATCTTCCTCTGTCAGGTCAATATCTCGCGAAGCCCAATTCTCTTCTAGACGACCTGGTCTAGTCGTGCCGGGGAGCGCGATCATGCCCTGAGCTGCGACCCAGGCCAATGCAGCCTGAGCCATGGAACAGTTTTTGCGCTTCGCAATTTTCTTAAAGCCCTCGCTGATTCTCTTGTTAGTATAGAAGTTTTCGCCCTGGAACTTTGGGACTATCCAGGAGTTAGCAATGGAGCTCTTTCCGGACGCACGTAGAAGAACGTACTAGTACGACGATAGTCATCAGCAGCAAAGGAATCTGGGGTCTCGAAGGGAAAGTGATCCACAAGCCAGCCGTGTCCCAAAGGACCGTAGGCTACAAATGCGATATCGAGCTCGCGAGCAGTATCGATCAGACCATCAGATTCGTGGAGAGTTTCAAATGGAGAATACTCTGCTTGAACAGCGTGGATTCTAGCAACTATAACTTACATTAGTGGACTGAAGCTATCACTTAATATTAAGCTTACTTGAGTTAGCCTTCCGAAGCGTCTGCGCCGAGCATTCCGAGAGCCCAATATATCTAGTCTTGCCTTCCTTTCGGAGCGAGTCTAATGCGGGAATAGAGTCTTCGAGAGGAGTATCTTTCTTCTAGTGAGATGGCGTACTTGGAAAATAAAAGATCAGTTAAATCGGCGGACATACCTGGATCAATTCGGTGTAGATAGTAGAGATCAGGAGTAAACCCTAGTCTCTCTATCGTTCCATCCATATAGGTGGTGATATGCGTGGGCGAATTGGTGACTGAATCATCTTCGAAGACGGCAACGCCGCATTTGGAGGCGACAGTTGATGAGTTAATCAAGGAGTACAGATAAAGGAAGTTGCGGAAACATACTAAAGATCTTATCTCGGACGTTGTGTTTTCTGATAAAGTCTCCTAAGATTTTCTCGTTGACACCAGCTCGGTATGACACCTGAGAGCACGCTTAGCGAATGGCTATAATGCCCGACCTCGGTACGGAGTACTTGCAGCAGTATCCCAAAAGGTACATCCCAGCTCTAAGGCTTTGAGGAGAATCGGCTCGGCCTCCTCATAGGTCAGATTCGTGCCAAAGGCAAAGCTGATGCCCATGGCACCAAAACCTGGCACTGGGACCTCCTGGTCGGCGAAACGTAGTGTTTTTACCATGTTTGTCACTTTTGGATTGAATTTGCCTCAACCGACACAGGGAGGACAGAGTAAATGGGGCCTATGATTTGGAAAAAAAGAAGGGTTCAATTCGTTCTTTGGTCCGTGTTGTCCGAGCTGTTCACACTTCAAATTCCAAGGGAGATACAGATACTCAATCTACTCATTCATGGTCGTGATATTGAGTCCGGGGAGATAGATGTTCGAAGGCATCCGGTGTAACCGCGCGACACGGAAACCGAATACATTCTGGAGGGTCGGCAAGCGACGAGTGCGGAGAGCGCTAAACTCATCCCCTAGCTCCAGAGATAGAGGGGGAGAGGAGCAGAGGAGGTTAAGGTTTGGTCCATGATAAATTAGATAGCGCCAAAGTCTTCCCCAGCCCCAGAGAGAAGAGTGGCGAGCGCTAAAATGTCCAGGTCTCGATGAGACGGGCGGCCGAGGTTGAGGTGTGGTCCATCCCTTGCCTTCATCTTATTGTAAAAACGTGTAATGTTACTAGTTAACCCACGCCCAGGTTCCAGTCTGTATATCATAATCTAGCACCCCAACTCGAACGTAGCCTAGCCTTTCTCTTAGCTCTGGCTAAAAGTCAATAGCTGTTTGGCCGTTGAGATAGTCTTTGTGAACTAGCAGTGTTTGATACTCAATGGGAACCTTTCGTCTCGGCGACGTGGCCAAAGCGAACACACGTGACAAGTCGGCCACTGCGCGAATCGGACTTGCAACCTGTAAAAACATGTAATCTTGGCGATGTTTTTCCAATGACCAGGTTGAAGTTAGCATATCGTACTTTTAACACTTCTGAGCTTATCTCTGGAGTTAGTGTGGTTTTTTGTCTCGCTTCCGTCCTAATACGTAGGCTTCATTGCCAATCGGAAACATGGTGCATGGACAGTACACGATCCGGGGTTCGGGGAGGTTCCCGTTATCAAATGCAATAATCATTTAGTCTCTGGGATGCTGGGGTCTTACCCCGTGCGTCAATGCGTGCGACTGACATCCATCCGGAGCACTGACCGCCCAACTGTATATGAATGGGCATTCCCAGCCTACTTGAACCCCGGGCAATCGAGTCTCTGACGGCCTCTCCTGTAACTTGAACCAAGAGCAGATTTCCAGTTCAACTCGTTTCCCTCAGTCCCTCCAAAACATCCTTTCCGTCACGACTCAACATGTCGAGTCTTGCTGGACCTCAGCCCGCAGCTTCGGCCGGGACGTCGGAAATCGACTCTGCCAGCCAGCAAAAGACAGCCTACGTCAGTGAAGACATGTCCAGGTTGGAGACAAAAGCTGAAGGAGATCTAATTGACATGGAAACGCACGAGGTTTTCAAGAAACGTACTGATGGCGTCGAATTCCGGACGGTCAGCTGGCAAAAGGCCACCCTCATCTTCACCAAAATTGAGTTTGCCATGAGTATTTTGGCTATTCCCTCCGCCCTGGGAGCCTTGGGCGCCGTTGGAGGTTGTCTGTCAATCGTCGGATGGACTACACTAAACACATGTACGTTAATGGTTTACTACGACTTGAAACCGTTCATACTTACTGAGACGCTATAATAGATACCGGCGTTTTGCTTGGTGGTATTCGCAACAGACATCCTGAATGTCATAGTAAGTTCACAGAACCTTTCCTAGGATATCGGGACTAACTCCTTATACAGCACTCGCAGACATGATGGCCTTGGTCTGGGGCAAGCTCGGCCGCGAGCTCGTTATCATCCAGCTTATTATCATCCAAATCTTGGTCTGCGCTGCAGGCATCGTATCAACTGGAACGGGCTTTAACGCCTTATCAAACCATGGCGCGTGTACCGTGGTTTTCAACTTTGTTTCCGCCGCGTTGATCACCATCTGTTCATCTATTCGCACTTTCTCCCGCCTAGGCTTGCTTACCTGGTTCGGTTTCACAACCTTTTTCATATCTGTCTTCATCTTTACGGTCGCGGTTAGTCAGCAAGATCGGCCAGCGGCAGCACCGCCGACAGGTCCCTTCGAACTTGGCTTCGTGGCTATAGCATCTCCAGGATTCATTGTGGGCATGCTCATGACACTTAATATCTTCGTCAGTACAAGTGGTCCCTTTATGTATCTTCCTGTCATCGCGGAAATGAAAAAGCCCTCGGAATTCAAAAAGGCAACTATCTGGGCTGGTGTCATTGTTGGTATTATCTATTTTACGTTTTCCACCGTGATCTATGCCTACTGTGGTGTCTGGCTTTCGAGTCCCGCTTTTGGTAGCGCGGGAACGCTCTGGAAGAAGGTCTCTTATGGCGTTGCAATGCCTGGTCTCGTTATTGGCGTCGGCCTCTACCAACACGTTGCGGCTAAATATCTTTTCGTCCGGATCCTACGAGACTCCACACACCTCCAGGCCAATACACTAGTTCACTGGGGCACCTGGCTTTCCGTTAATCTCGCTCTCGGCACTCTAGGATTCATCGTCGCGGAAGCAGTTCCAGTCCTAAACTTTTTGCTTGGTCTTGCTGCGTCGCTCGGCTCTGCGCCTTTCAGTCTGATCTACCCAATCATCCTATGGACAATGGACTACAAGTCATATCGAACCGGGACAACTAAGCAAAAGGCTAACTATGCATTCAATGTGCTCATTGCTCTTCTCGGGATTTTTGTGATGGTGGCTGGCACGTGAGTTGAACCCATCCTCCAACAATGCTCCAGTACTGACTGTCTAAATTTAGGTATGCGGATGTTGTCGCCATCCGTGATGCGTTCCGATCTGGATTCATTTCGAAGGTCTTTGACTGTGCCGACAACTCAGGCTCGGTTATAGTTGAACATTAAACAATCTACTGTCTTTGTGTGGAATGCCTGTATAGTACATCCAGGGGTCGATCGCATTTGTTCGAAATTGCCTCATCACAGGTGGCTCAGCAGTGGGCAGGCAAGATTAAGATGGGGATAGAATCAGATTGGATATGAAAAACTGTTACAAACAATGAAGGACGAGCTTACCGTAAAATCTACATCTGGTTTGCTGTCGGAACGTCGTTTGAGCAAATGTGCGAGTTCTGCACCTGCTGTAGACCATCTACATGGTGTAAAACTCTGCCTTTAAAGGATACAGACGCTAGCTATACACTGTAACGCAAATTTACAGGGCACCGACAATCATCAGAACATACACATATACCGTTCCCAACCCGCAGCCGGGCCTTGATTCCACGTAAAAGTGAACAGCACCAATCCCGCCACACTAAGTGCTGTCTCAAATGGATCGAGCTGTGGGAACTATACAAGCCAACAGCCACCAGCATATCTGAAATAGCAAAGATGACCATAACACCAACTAAAGATCCGTGTCAGGTCTTGGTAGGTTATTGGTCACTCGTACCATATCCGCCTGTCTAGTCTGCCTTGACTCAGTCAGCATTTTGAGGTGATATTTGTTCATTCTTGGTGATGGCGTATTCAGACGACGATCCGCTGCCGGCCATTTGAGAAATAGCAAACTGTGCTCCAATCGTAAACTACACGATTCACTTCAGCTTACGGAGTAAGTCGTTTAGAGTCCGTTGACACTGCAGAAAAAGGGGTCAAGACCTCGACTCCCGCTGGGCTGATATGCCTTGTGAAGGATTGTTGATTGCAACAAGCTATTCGATAAGGATCGCCGTGTCATCTTTGACAGCATTCCGGGAATAGATCTCCTACACGAGGCTCAGGTACGGACACTCTCACTCATAAGAAGACGGAGCTTCAGCCAAGGGAGGGAGCAGAGGCAAATCCTGCAAAATAGCGTGAAGCATGGTCAAGGACAAACGTGGTAAGCGCGCAGGATATAATAGCGAATATTCGACCTTCTCTGTATACTCCCGTACTGAATACCCGTGCACAGGATAGCACCTAGGGAGGTAATTGCCAGTGATGAGGCGGACATGAACTGTTCGTCTTTATATTTTCATCTCCACTGTATCCGTACCGCAAAGAATTTTCCGTTGGAGGCTTCTCGAAAGATAAAGTTACCACCGGGGAGGGCCGGCTGCGTCGGATGTGACTCTGCAAGCATTGAAATCCGCACTACTACGAGCAATATCTACTGCGTCGGGATTGGGCGCTTGTTCCCGGATATTCTTCCCTAGACCTCTGGATTGGGAACTCTTCGGTGTATCGAAACATGGTTCGTTATTACCTAAATATTGCGGAATCCACACACACTATATCTATGTCTTGAAAAGGCCTCTATCGACCAGGGGTTTTGAGCAAACGTGCTATGAAACAAAGCAGTGAAAATGGCAGCGAAGAGTTGGCTAGATATTCCTCGAGGGTCGCATTTTTCCCTGGCTAATATCCCCTTTGGGATCGTTACGACACCTAGATGTGCTGATAGGCATGCTGCAATTGCTATTGGTAATCATGTCCTGGATCTACACGAGTTCGCACAGCATCAGGGCTTCTCTGGACTAGAAGACTTCACAGAGGGCCAAACTGCAACCTTTTCAAAGCCTGCGCTCAATGACTTCGCCGCGCTGGGCCAGAAGGTCCATAATAAGGTCCGTCGATACCTGCAGGACATTTTGGCAGATGACACTCGATTTCCTGCCTTGCTGAAATCCAACGTCGGAGTTCAGCAGGCCTGTCTTTTCCAGATAGACCAAGTCAAGACGCACCTGCCCATGAAGATTGGGGGCTTCACCGATTTCTTTGCAGGCAAACACCACGCCTACAAGTGTGGTCGCATCCTCAGGGATCCTGCCAAAGCTTTATCGCCCAACTATTTTCACCTCCCTATTGCCTACCACTCGAGGGCTTCGTCAGTCATCGTTTCAGGTACCGGTGTACGCCGGCCTCTGGGACAATTTTTGCAGAATCCGTCTGACTCAGAGCCCAGTTTCGGCCCATGCCGCCAGTTTGACATTGAGGTTGAGCTGGGAGCATTAATTTGTCAAAGCAATAGTCTAGGCGAGCCAATTGATGTCAATAAGGCAGACGAGCACATTTTTGGCTTCGTTTGCTTGAACGATTGGGGAGCTCGGGATATATACCAGTGGGAGTCGGCGCCTTTGGGGGCTTTCAATTCGAAATCATTCGCAACCACTATCAGTCCTTGGGTTGTTCTGAAAGATGCTCTAGAGCCCTTCCGGGTCAATGGTATCCAAAACGAGGTGAAGCTGCATCCATATCTACAAGAAAAGGTGAAAGAAAACGTTTATGACATCAAGTTGGAAACTCGGGTGAGAGGTAAGTTAAGCCTACAATGGGATTTTTGTTGAACGTCTGACATAGATTACTTTAGGAGCGGATGGTGACTCTGGAATCTTGTCACAAACAAATGGCCGCTATCTCGTGTTCTCTTTCGCACAAATGATCGCTCACCATACAGTTGGCGGTTGCCCATTGGAAGTGGGCGATCTGATAGCGTCAGGAACACTCGCTGGTCCCGAACCTGAGAGTTTTGGATGTTTCCTCGAAGGCACCAATGGAGGCAAGCAGAGTATCGAATTATCCGCTACGATGAAGCGAACTTACCTGGAGGACGGAGATAGTCTCAACATTCGGGGATGGTGCGGTGATGATGAATGGAGCTTGGTTGGCTTCGGCGATTGTGAAGGAACTATTTTGTCATCTATAAAACCGTCCTGGATGTGAAAATTGCAACAGAGTAAATGAATAAAGAGTAGCAATTTACCAATTCCAATCTCATCGAAAGAGATATGTGATACCTAGGCGCTGCTAGTGCGAGAGACTGCCTCATGAATCGTGATGGGGGCAGCCGCGTCTTGTTCCCCTACCGCTTCTGCGAGGGTTTCCAAGAGCCACACAGCAGATTGGCAAAAATAATGCTGAGTAGGGAAGTTAAATCCCAAGGCTTGAAACTACTGTGAACTAATATTTCATCAGGATCATGATCGGATCCCTTGGGTCATTGTTCCATTATCTTGAGTACCCTGAATGGGAGGTTCGACGGCAGAAGAAGTCGAGCTGCTCGTTGGACTAGGGTCTTGCGAAGTCGGCGTTTCTCGATAACTTGCTATCTATAAGACGTAGTTCACGATCGAATGCTAGAACGGCTCTTGGACGCAGACTTTCGAAGAGTACAAGGCAGGCCAGTCTGCTCAAGATGAAGATGTTAGCCAAAGGTAAAGGGAAATAGTTATTAGCTACGATAGTAGGGAGTGAAATTTTCAGTAGACACCTAGCGGGTATTGGCTTGGCATGTTCCTAGTGTCCGTTTTGATCGTCGGCACATATTCATACGAAGCCCTCGTCATTTCAACCATTTTATTTAGACCATTAGTGACTGGCATTCTGCGAGCGTGGAGGCGATCATCGATGGCTTTTGCCAATTGCAGCAGGCGGCCTTCTGTAAATGGTAGACCTAGAATCTCCATGCCGATTGGGATTCCTATCGGCGCAGACGCCGTAGCGGGCGAAAACCCAGTGGGGATAGTGACAACGGGACTTCCTGTGACTGCGGCCAGAATGCCGTTTCGGCCAGACTGCGAGGCAGAGCCAATGGGGACAACGAGATTCTTTTGCTCAGGATATATGATCGCTTCGAGATCGTTGGATAGTAATGTCAAGTGCAAACTGCGTGTCAAGTTCGCGATGAGCGATTGTTTGATTAGGTAGGCTGCATCCCCGGTTGACGAATGCAGCGCAGATTTGATTGAAGCGTACTGGGCTGGAATTACAAGAAATTCTGGACTGGTGCTGTTTGAGAGAATGGTGTATAAGTCCGGCATACTCTTGGGGTGAGTACCTGATAGCTTTGGAGAGCTGAGATACGCCGTTAGTTCTTGGCGGTACTCGTGTATCTGCGTGTCCATTGTCGCCAAGATCGCTGTGGCATTGTAGATGGCGTCGGTGACGTTGATGATGGTTGCACCCTGGGACCGGAGAAGCGCGAGCACTTTCGACATGGCCGTGTTGACTGGGCTGGTTTCGTTAGTTGCAGTGTGATTGAAGAAACCATCGAGGACTCCGATACGCGTGCCTGTGAGATTGAACGAGGTGAGAAAGGTAGTATAGTCTGTCCCGATGGTCGAGAGGGGTGCTGCAGAAGTGGCGTTGTCAAGGGGATCGTACCCAACGCCCGACATGACTGTAAGTGCGATGGCGATGTCCGCGAGACAGCGGCCTATCGCGCCGACGGTGTCTTGTGTATATGAGACAGGGATAACGCCGGCGCGAGAGATGAGGCCTCGAGTGGGCCTGAAAGAGAAGAGAGAGTTCGCGCTCGCCGGCGACCGGAGAGAGTTGACTGTATCTGTGCCGGTACCGAAGACGGCGAATGACGCCGCGATCGCGGCTCCTGTGCCCCCAGAACTGCCACCTGCTGTGCGCTGAAAGTCATATGGGTTCCGCGTCTGCCCGCCAAGGCTAGATACAGAGAGGCCTTCGAGAGCTAGTTCGTGGAGATTCGATTTACCAAGAATCACGGCGCCTGCGTTGCGAAGCGCTGCCACAGTCGTGGCATCTTGAGACGGTGTACATGATCTGAGAGCCAGACAGCCTCCTGTAGTTGGCATCGGAGTGGCATCAAAATTGTCCTTGAGGAGGACAGGGATACAGAATAGTGAACCCGTATGGTTTCCTCTAGACAAGGCCGTGTCGAGAGAGTCGGCAATATCGAGAGCATCTGGGTTGAGCGCAATTATCGCGTTGATGTCTGGATTAAATCGCTCAATGCGAGCGATGAACGAGCTTACAATCTCGCGGCATGTTGTAGCACCGGAAAATAAAGAACTATGTAGCGATGAGATAGTAGCTTCCCGAACGTCAAAGGTGAGAGATTGTGATGTGCTGAAGCGCGTGTGTGCAAGAGCAACGAGAGTTATTGCTGTGAAGGCACGCATAGTAGTGTCTAGTATTGATTTTGACCTTACTTGATGTATAGACCGTCTTGACAGTCTAGAACCGCACGTTTCTACCACGTATATGATGCCAACATTAATAAGTCGGAAAGAATGTGCTCGCGTATGTCATCTTGGCATTTTTTGAGGGTTCACGGGATTAGTCAGAGGGGAGTCGGGGAAGAATCATTGGTAGTAGGTCGTGGCTGAAACTCGGAAGGACTCCCCCTCCCTACGAAAAATTGTATATCTCGAAATGTCTTGGACTTGTACTTTCCTGCCTGATATAGGTACCATGATGCGAGCTCTCACAACCATGGTTTCTATACCTGCCTATAGACATGTCTTGTAGGTTCCAGGGGTTTCCAACTCATGATAGCGTGGAAGACTGGATAAGGCGGTCCTATCCATACCAGTTGGTGGCATGACTTTTACTTAGCTTAGTCATGAGAGTCATCCGATGTATCATTCCAGAAGTGTTAGAGTGCTCCCCAATTCATCATAGGTTCCGAAAGCAATGCACCTTGCAAAGGGATCTCAGATCCCGGATCTCGCAATCGGAAACGAACTTGGCCTAAAGTCTGAAGTTCTTCTGAACATTTGATACAATGTTGCCCAACATACAGAAACTTTGTAGATAATGTCGTCGGCTACTGATTCGGTCTCGGATTCATTGTTTTACTTTCCGCTATTCATGTTGTGGTTGTTTGAATTTCAATCCGATACACGTGATGGTTGATAAGCCGCGGAAGCGGGGAGATAAATCAGGTGCCCGGTACGGGTTGGGCCATGGTCCCGAGTTGATACGGCAATTCTCCCGATTGGAAAAGATTGCAGCTCGAATTTCACAACCAGTCAACGGCTGCACCAGGGTGACTGACTGGTAATCTCGACACTGGTCGCTCGACGGCTGACTCGAAGCCTCCGTGTTTTTAAACAAAAGCTCACCCGTCTCAAATAATGTCTTTTGCATTGGTGATGTAGCAACAGTCTCATCTAGAAAGTTGCTCCCAAGGAAATCCGTCACGGAAATCAGACAGGCGGTGTTCAGGCAAGACACAGCAGCTATTCGCCATGATTATCTCCCAGGATGGATCCAGCTCGAATCACCTCCTTCGTTACTTGAGCTGGGCCGCCGGAATTTTTATCATTGTCCAGATTGTCGTGTTTCTTTGCAGGGCTCTCACCTCGCCACTGCGCTCAGTGCCAGGGCCTTTCCTCGCTCGCTTTGGTCGAATCTACTACTTCGTGCGGGTGGCTTTGGGCCGTTGGGAGCGTGAGGACATCGCTTTACATCGACGCTACGGCCCTGTCGTCCGTGTCGGAGCAGACCTCTACAGCATTGATTCACCAGAGGTGGTGAAGAAGGTATACAGCATTGGCTCGAAATTTCCCAAGTCGGATTGGTACGATGCCTGGCGACATCCGGACGTGAATCGGTTGCATTTATTTCCTGATCGCGACATGAAACGCCATGCCGACACACGAAGGCGCTTCCAAGCCATGTACTCCATGTCCAGCTTGGTCAGCTATGAAGGATACGTGGACGAGTGTGCCGCCATTTTCCGTCAGAGATTGACCGAGTTTGCTTACAGTGGCGAGGCGATCGATATGGCCCATTGGCTACAATGTTACGCGTTCGATGTTGTTGGCAACATTACGTACTCAACTCGATTCGGGTTTATGGACAGAGGCGAGGATGTCGCAGGCCTAATGAAGGCTCTGCATAGCATGTTGAGGTACGGTACGCTTGTAGGTGTTTATGCGTCGTGGCATCCTTTGGTGTTTGAGATCTTCGGTCGCTTGGGGCTTGGAGGTGCTTCCGGCAGAAATTACCTGATAAAATATGTTCAGGAGCGGCTCGATGAGAGAAAGTTGAATGGCCTTAAAACGACAGGCGTAAAGGACGAGAATGCGCCCATGGACTTTTTGGAAAAACTTATGATTGCGAATCAGGCTGATCCGGAAAAGGTGACGCCAGCCCATGTATTTTTGATAGGAATGGGTAACATCATCGCGGGTTCGGACACAACGGCAGTCAGTCTATCAACAATCCTATATAACCTGCTCAAATATCCACATACGATGAAAAAGTTACGGCAGGAAATTGCGGATTTTGAGGATCAAGGCCGTTGTGGGAAACCTGATGTCTCATTCCGACAGAGCCAGGATATGCCTTATCTTCAGGCTGTTATAAAGGAGGCTCTAAGAATTTGCCCTGCGACAGGTTTACCTCTATGGCGAGTGGTGCCTGAGGGGGGTGCCGAAATCTGTGGCCATTACTTCCCTGCGGGCACTACCGTCGGCATTAACACCTGGTGCGCGCATTACAACGAAGATGTCTTTGGTCCGGACGCTGCGATATTTCGCCCTGAGAGGTGGCTCGAGACCGAAGAGAACGGAAGGGAGAGAATTAACAATATGGAAGCGTATTATATGCCGGTATGTATGACGTTTGCAGAGTTGGATTCCTTGGTGTATGTATACTGACAAATTCTGCCTTTCAGTTTGGCCTAGGGTCTCGGACTTGTATAGGTCGGCATATCTCGTTCTTGGAAATGTCAAAACTGATACCTCAGATTGTGAGGGACTTCGATTTCGAGCTCAAGGACCCTGATCGTCCGTGGACTACGGAGAACAATTGGTTCATCACGCCCACCAATTTCCGGGTAGCAGTCAAAATTCGGTCTCAGGAATGAGATGGATCATGCTTATACATTGAATTGAGCAGAAGTTCAGCCTCCCGCCGAACAGCGCGTCCGTGAACCTACATGTCTGCCACTAAGTGCCATGAGAAGATTGGCCTTCAGTCGCGTTTCTACTCTTGCCTCTGCGTCGTGTGTAACATAGACAAGGAAATTAGTATGTACGAGACTTAGAATCAAATGCATGATTCTCTTCAGTCGGCGTTGGACACCTTGAAGGCTTAGCAGTGATGTTCAATGGCTATCATTGATCAAAATCCATGCGTACTAAGGTCGATTCATAGAAGCAGGAGCCTTCAGCAATAAGTATAAGGATCATTGACTCATTCTCGAGTCTGCCACTCTTACCCGCTATAGTTTAATCGGTATATTTTCAGCTCAAGACGTACCCGTATAGTTACGGCCGTCTTCAATTAAACCAAAACGTACTGGTTCCATATTGTGAACCAGTGATATACACTGACTCTGTATCGCCTCACACGTACTGAATCAGTATACGGCCCATATACGGGTCGTCCGCTCGACATTACTTCAGTCTTTAAGTGTAGAGATTTAAGCCATGGCTTTAGGTAGTGGAAAGCTTAGAGACGATTAACTCTATAAGCAGTAGAAAGATCATGTGTTCTTACAATCCCGCGAAACCTTCGATATCTATGGGGTCACAGGCGTCGCGGATACGTCAGGGACACCTCTAAGTGGGCCCAGCTGGGCTCAGGAAACAGTATTTAGCTGAGATTTCAATAGTTTAACTACACTTTACGAACCCTTACCTTCGTTTCTTCTACCAGCAGTAGCTAGCTATATACGATATTTATAGAGAAAGTTAACGACATTGATATGAACGATAAGGTAAAATTAAAGGGCGGTACTTGGGCACCACAACCTTGCATAGGATGGGTTGCCACAATATTTGAATCTGTGCTAATAGGGGGGGGGACCGGTGGAGCCATCGGGGTTTCATAGCCTTCGACAAAGGACCAGCAGCCTCTACGCACAGTCAACGCGCTCCAGAATATAGTACCCCGGGCACGGTTAAGTCCTTCCCCAAGAACTTGGGTTCGTAAGAGGGAGAGACATCCCGCCATGTTTGCCAAAGCATACAGCAAGAATCAACTTTCGGCTATTTCTCCTTACCACGACACCTTAGGTCAATTGCGTTCAGTAACCTCATTCACGATCTTAGTCGGACACACCATCTTAGCTATTCCTGAGGCGTCAGGAAGAACTTTCCACATTGCTCCTTTGCCCGCTCGCTTCTCTGCTCCCTGCGCATAGTCCGCAGGCTGGGCCCTGATTTCCAGCCCGCATTTTCACATTGGCCTAATGAGCTACAGTAGACCGAGTCGATATAGTGAGCGCGAATTCATCAATATTCTCGAAAGTTTATGAACGTGAACGAAAGTTAACTTGGTAGTAAAGCTATGAAGCTTCCTGTACGAGCCTCTTGGAGGCCACAACATTTCAGCACAGCAGACAACTCAGCTACCCACTCCCATCACTTCTAAAGCCCAGAGCTTTTGGCCGGTGCTAGTGAAATCTGTTCTTATCGGCATTTTCGTCGTTTTCGAGAAAGGCCTCAATCTTGTCCGTCATCTTCTCGTCAATATCTTTACAGAACAAGCAAGCCACTATACACACACCCCCAAAGGACAAAGACGCCAGAGCGGTCGTTCTGCAACACATTAGTCCTGGACTCGAAAACAAAGTGATTAAATCGTGGTGATGGCTTTGCTTACCGGAGTGCTACCACAAATGACTGTAGAAAGGCACCTAGAGCCGCCTCTAACACTTGCTGCGTGGCGCCGGGTACTTGCGACAGAGCTGCCTCTCCCAGTGGAAGAGCATTCAACAGAGCTTCTACCGATCCTGGGGGCAGGCCGGCAGCAAGGGCTGCTGGTGGGACGAGCTGCGTCATAGTACGCGCTTGTACGTTGGTGAGTATAGTCAGAGAGGCTGTTAGTGCAACGACACCACCTCCATTACGAGCTACCCCAGACAGTCCCCCTGATACACCGAGATCGAGATGGTCGACCTGTGTCTTGTTAGTAGCGGTTTTGACAGACAGCAGATAGTTGGGGAAAGCATGTCAGGTCCACTTACGCCAAGTTGCGTATAAGCAACGCTCAGATACTGCCCCCATGCCATGGCGACTTGATTGATGAACACAAAAGCGATCATCATGCCCTTACGGTCAGGTCGGCCTAATGCTAATAGCGCCCCGAACGTAACTGTGATCACAACCGAAGTAGTCAAGCTCCATTTCCATCTCCCTATTCGGCTTCCGAACAGAACCAGAAGAATGCTACCAAAAACTAGCCCAAGATTTGGGGCCAGCGATAGAACAGCACCGGTTTTGATGTCTGCCGCTCCACCCCAAAAGACATTTCTGTGTAGGTCAGTATCCCAGGAAACGGAGAACTAGAGCCGTAGGTACTCACACCTGTGTAGGCCAGACTACATTGATGATGTAATAGAACATTGTCTGAGTCTGTACAACATCAGTGTCATCAGTCTCGGAGTCGGATTAAACTTACGAATACGACCAAGAATGGTGCAGTCATATCTCGGCCTTTTCCCTTAGTGAAAACATGCCGCGGACATAATGGATATTTGACATTGAGTCTCTCTGCTTGATTCTCCCAAATGCCGAATACGACCAGGAAAGCAAGGCCTGTGATCAATGGTGCAAGGACTCGGACGTCTGAAGCAGGTGTAGTGGTGGTTAAGAGGCAACCAGCCAGGGTTCTACCTGTGTCTTAGTTGAAGATTCTTGCATGCATTACCGAGTGACGGAAGCTAAGCGCAAGGACATGGGCATATCTCAGATGAGTACTTACAAAGTACCCCCAACAATGAAGAGGAACATGCCAACCCAATCCATACCGCGCACAGCATCTCTGAAAGGTACACCTCTCGGATGCTTAGGAGGATAGTAGATTGCGTATATACCGGCGAAGCAGAAGACCTAATCGGTTCAGCCGCCTGCAACTCGGTTCATGTCGCCGGTAGTGCTTACATGAGATATAGCCGGTGCGTAATATAGCCACCTCCACGCTTCGCTGTGTAGAACTGAATATCGAGCCGCAACCGGGCCAATCTGAGATTGTGGTGAGCGCCAGGTTAAATCAGAGTAGGAATAGGTCATTACCACAACGGCGATTACGAAGAACATATCTGTCACAACGATACCTGGAGCTGTGAGAAGCGGTACTTCCAGAGGGAAAATGAGCCCTACCTATGTGTCGCCACTTGTTTGGCATCAACTCTGGCTGTGGTGAAATTAGAGAAGTCGAATGAGATCAGATATTGGACGCTCACCAAAGCGATAGATGCCAGTTGGCAGTTTCCAGAGCCAAACCCCATGATGGCCATACCAATGATGACAGTCTGAGCCTGCTGAGCTCTGCTGGCGATAATATTGCCAACCTACATACGGCAATGAATTAGATCATCTGCTGGTGAAGAACGAAGAGTTGACAACTTAAAGGCTCAGACACTTACAAAACAAAGCACATTTCCCACAAGAATGAAATTGCGGCGACCGAAGAGATCGGAGTTTGTACCGCACGTCATGTAGGCGATACAGATAGCTAGCACAAAGCTCGTCACATACCAATTGGCCGCAGAAGGGTCTCCTAGCGACGCCGCAATTGGGCCGCTAACAGCATTTATGGCGGGAACCGGCCAAAATGCTGTTCCAAACTGCAAGGAAAGCATCTGGGATCACGTAAATTAGCAACATGAGTGTCTATGTCTGTACCTGCGGGGTCTCACCCAGATCACCACCCAGGTCTTGGTGGTGACTTCTGCAGCCTCCGTCGCTGGCTGGATTGTCCCAGGCTGAACAACCTCTTCAACAGCAGTCATATTATCTCCCTTCGGAGCCACTTTGTCATTCATGTTGACCTCGTGAACTTTCTCCATGTTATCGTAGGTAGGTAGCTAGCTACTGGATGGAGAAGAAATAATGGATTCGCGAAGCATACTTATATTATTTACGCCTCAACCATTTACCATTCTCAGAGCGCGTCTATGTACACCCGGCAGCATTTCCGATGTTTCCGTGACTATCGTTCCCCCGACCATCGTTTCCCCGACTATCGTTCCCTCGAGGATATAAAGAGTTTTGAAGGGCTGCAAGAACACATGGTTCCTCTGCTTGTATGGTTTATCTATCTCTAAGCGCTTCACTACTTACGATTGTGGGGTAGGACTCTACACTTAGATTACTAGAGCCATGTCAAGTAGACTAGGGTAAGGACAGATGATAAGGTCTAGAACCGTCCCAGAGCTTATCCCAACCTAAAAGCTTTAGCTGAAGGTTAATTAATCCGGTCTTGTTCTCCTCGATGCGAGTACTGGAGCGACGCAGAGCGGATGGGGCCAGATGGGTGTGCTAAGACAAATTCGGCAGCAAATCCGGAAACGAATCCCCACCCTGTTAATTATTGGTGTATCTTTTTGAGCCCTGTTAGCGTCGAAGCACGCACCCCGCGAAATGCGAATAACTTACAGCCCATTCGGCAATCGCCCGGTCGATTCCCCGCCAGACCCCTTACAAGTTATATACAAGTTATATCCCCGCCCAGCCGTTGTGCTGGGATGGGCCGGATTACCCGGATCTTGCCCGATGAGTGGCCCGGTTTTCCGTTGTCACAAGTATTAATCACACTAGTCTTCTACCTCGGATGGCTTATTGGCTCGGAAATTGCACAATTAGTAAGCTGGGTTCCTACAGAGCCTCGTATATAATAGCGATATTTTTCGGCTCCCCTCGATCTACTGTAAGCCTCCATTCGTTCTATAGTCCATTACTGTCTTCCTCTGCAGCCTCGAAGATCCGACGATCACGCCGCTTTGTTGTACCCAAACGGTTTTATCTAACGCCTACAATGTCCGCGCTTCTTACCAACAAACCTCTCCTCGGGCCCCTGGTCGCCCTGAACGCCTGGACTTTTGCCATTGAAGCCCTTTTATACAAACGCAGAACCCCCGCGCTTGCAAAGTACAACATCACCTTCGACCCGGAAACCGTCAAGAAGCAGAAAGCAGAAAAGTTGCCAGCTTTCGTCCAATGGCCAGCCGATAATTATAACAACTTGATGGAACAACCTACTCAGTTCTACGCGGTGTTGCTCGGGTTAACCCTTCTGGACATCAAGAATAAGCGGACGGTTTCTTTGGCGTGGGCTTATGTAGGGCTAAGATTAGTCCACAGCCTTATACACGTCTCTATCAATTATCCTGTCCCGCGCTTTGCAGTCTTTGCTACGAGTTCATTCGTGTTACTCGGACTAACAGCTGAGGCTGCTTGGAATCTCTTGGTCTAGGTACCTGACTATTACCTCTGCGGAGCTCTGTACTTGAAGCGACTATGCATGGATAATGGGAAGCTGGAATCGGCCCAGCTTGTATGTGTGCAGAATCATAAGTCATAGAATGGTCTGTTCGATTGCAATATCATTTGCGCATAAGGCGCTTCTCTTCTTCTTCTTCTTCTTCTTCTTCTTCTCCTCCTCCTCCTGCATCACCCCCACGCAATGGTGTATCCCCGCCACAACATCGATGGGATTGCCAAGTTGTGCGCAATTCCCGCAAGACAACCAAGGCGCGGCGTAATGAAATGATTAGTGGATTGGGATGGGGGCCCATGCCAGGCAATATGTGGATGGACGCTGTCATGCAGCAACTTCACAGACCGGGCTCAAGATTACGATAAAGACGGACGGTGAATGGGGGCGGGCAACCCTAGTTAGGGACCGTACATCAAGATATTGTCGATCGCATTCCAGGGAAGGATCTATCCTGTAACCACGAAGCACTCGTCGGCGAGACGTTAGGCGACAAGTCTAGTTGAGGAGACCTTGACGAGGGTTGCACTATTAATTACTGTAAATCTCCTCGTATTCAACAAGGCTAAATCTTCTCTCTTTTTTGAAGCCACACCATCGGCACCACTATTTACCATTCGATAAGGCAGAGCACGATGGCGTCAATGACAAGGCGTTCGCCGCCAGCATTTTAAAACCTAATTCTACTCTTCGTTCTACGGCCCAAATACCGCGTAGGGAGTCCGTCCTACAACTGATTTTCCGCTTCTTCTGTCCAATCCAATCTCTCCCTCGCGAGGGGAGAAACCTCGCTGACATATGGTTGCAGGTTTAGCTTGTCAGGCCAATACCGACTGGCCTAGAGCCTATCGTTGTGCATTGCACGTAGGTTATTGTCTCCTCGCATTCTTGTACCCTTTCCCCGAGACAACGTGTTCCACAGACTAGCTGTTAGTCCACGTTATTTTTTTGGAACCCGGACTACCTGTTCGTTGGATTCCATTGAGTCACAGTCTCAATTTTCTTCTGCTTGCCCTAGTTGACCTATTTTGAGTTATTGATCTTTTGATACTGCACATCAGACAACCTTCTGCGTCAACCAGTGGTTGGCAAAGGGAGTCATAGGCCAGCAGCCATCTGGGTCAGAGGAGTGTTGGTGCGGCACCCGCCAGTGACCACACAAGGTCAGAAAGACGACTGGCATACTTCTCAAGTCTCGGATCTCAGGGGTTGAGAGGTGGGCCATAGCTTTAGTCCTGATGATGGCCTTTATAGGATAGGATTGTGTGACAACTGAGTGGCTCTTGATTCCAAGCTAAGCGTCAAGACAATACCACCGAGTCAGTGAATGCCCCAAGCTAATTACTAATTTACCTGCAGACTTCATAGCCAACAATTCTTCATCGGAGCACGAGCCAGGTTGCCTTCCTGTTGAACTTTGAGTCATAACCTTTGCCCTTCGAATCAGCTGTAAGACTTGGAAGGGTGAGAAATGAAAGGCGAAAGAAAGATAATACAATCTCAAGCAGAGGACGTCGCTCCAGGTAAATGTGACAGCTTTGACTTGCAAGGGACTCACTCGGCAGACTATTCAACAGCGCCATCGGTGGTGAATGCAGGCTCCATTGTCACGCAATGTGGTTTCCCCTTTACTGTCACTGGCCGAGGCTGAGAGAAGTCGCTTGGAATTCGGCTCCTTGTTCTCCATCAGTAATGCATTAACAGCATACACCGAAGATGCCTGGCCATTGGGCCAAATGAGAGGCATCCCAAGACGCTGAGACAGTCCCTTCAATGGCACTCTCCTCCAAGTCGTGTGATATTTCCCAGTGAGCCGTCGCAGCTTCACGCGGCCTTGGGACTTGATGCGGAGTATGGTACTCCGTATATGAAGGTGATTGAAACTTCGCGCCCAAGAGCGGACATCAAGTCTTAGATTTCCGAGAATTTCATCTGATAACTATATGTATACGATGATGTCAGCGTCCTGTCGTCGAAGCATTCATTCATTTCCCATCCGCCCCAACAGGTGCAGGTGCAGGGCTTCGAAGTATCTTCAGCATTACCGTGTTTTAACCCGGCTGTGGCGCGTTGTTGCGTAGTACGGCTCGACCTGCTTTGTGCATGCGCATTACCAAGATCTGGTGCTATTTTAAAGGATCAAAAAGCTAGCTAGATCGTTGACCCGCTGACGGCCAAAGTCGATCCAGCTCTCGTGCTCCGTCTGAGCCCAGAATGCTTCGAGAAAACTTATTACTCTTGGTCGATCAAGAGCACAGCTACAACGAATAATACGTTGGAATCGACACCTGATCCAGTCTTGACTGACTGCATCTCCTTTGCTCTCCGTACCTGCCACAAAAAGCGGCCAGGCCTGGTCTTGCGCGAATGACTCCAAGTTGCGAAATGCGAGGAGAGACTTTAACAGCTGTAATCGGTGGGAGTCGATACTGTACCCATTAGTTGCCGTGCATCGCAGTGCTCGGAACTTATAGACGGCGGTGGCATGATAGTAGGCATCGATCAGATGTTTTGCGTCTTGGCCTTCGAATTTCGAGTGACGGAGTCGTTCAGGTCTGACCATCTTCAGGGCACACGACCGAGCTTGTGAGAGCGTTTGGTCTATTTTCGCAAAGGCAGCCTCAGTATCTATATGTAGTACACCGTCGCTTTTTGAACGCTGAGATAGTCTCTCCGTCAAGGTGATCCGCCTTAATGCAAGGCAAAAGCCAGCAAATCCAGATGCCTGATCAGGGCAGGTAGCAGTCCCTAGTAGGCCTTGAAGCTCCACGTTATCGTTGATGATAGACACATCAAGGTTATAATCGGTTAGAAGCGGCCAAGTGGTTGCAGCAAAGAGTTCTTCCACGAGGAAAGTCATTGTCCGGTCATGAACCGGTGGCTTCTGAACCGCTCGGATGACTTGTCGAGCGCCATTCAGATGTAATCGCCATGCACCAGAAGTTGGAAAGTGAATCTCCAAATAGGAGAGTATCATGACGCTTGCCAGAGTAGCTTTGCCTAACTGCGAATGAGATGGCAACCAAGGCATGGCTGAGAGGCTTCGGATGTCTCGGAAGTCTTTGGACAGCAATTTCAAAGCATTCTCGCGATGGAATTGCATTGACCGGAAATGAAGGCTGGTGCAATCATGGTTGTTCTCCATCCTCGAGAGTATGTTACCGGATGACATAGCAAGTATGGCGGCGAAGAGTGTGCGAGAGCTGTAGGCAAGTGGCACAATCAGGTTGCGCCATGGATTGGCATCATCATCGTACCAGGCCAGCTGGTTGGCAATAACGTCCGTAAAATGCTTGAAAAGGGCAATTGCTTCAGGTTGAAAGACCTGATGCTCAACGAAAGGTGTTGCAAAATCTGTGAGTGGCGAGAACTCCGGCCTTGGAGTGCTATGCGAATTGGGCCACAGCCATTTTGAGTCCGCGGTTCTCTCTTCTGGTTTCTCAACGGACTCTTCGCGACTGGTCATCTGAATGTTCATGTCTGATCCATCGGGTTGAAAATCTTGTCGATAAGGACCTTTACTGACTGGGCCACATATCCACCTCAGTTGTTTCTCATATCCAGGACATGACAGTTTCCGTGACAGGCATTTAGAGCAGGCGGGGATTGTTCTGTCACAGCGGATGCGTCGACGATCGCAAGTGCGACAGTCTTTCCATTGTATTAGCACATGCCCGTGAAGAATGCTGGGCACATTATCCTACCTTTTGTAGCTTGCGGCATCTGGGTGAACGTCTTCAGCGTACACCATCACGACCCGCGTTTCACTGGCAATCCAATTGAAAGCGAGATCGCAAATCAGAATGAGCGCAGGCAGTCAGACCTGGATCCGGACAGCTAGAAGGATGCGATGGACACTGTGACGATGAATTTATGGGCAGACAACAAACACAGGGAGATATGCACCGTTGAGCCTTGAATCGACCAGAGACGTGGGGAGCACCCGGGAGAGACGCAGCCTAAATTAACACCCAGCTTGGCGGAGGTGATCCATGCCTCGATACCCGATATCTAAGGATACCCCGCTTGATGAAGCACCCTTTGGTTTCGCATTAATATTACCCCGCAGAACCCCGTTCCTCCTTCGCGCTGACATTTATTTATATACAAGGGAAGTACTGGAATCAGTTGCCGTGCGAAAGAAATGAGAGACGGTCAGCTTCGAATGCGAGATCGGCAGCAGTGGAAAGGGCTCCCTTGCCTAAACCCTCGTGAGCAGACAAGCCTGGCGCGCGCATGAGGGAGTTGACCTGCATCTTAACCTCGGTGTTGGCAATTTCTAGCATAGAACCTCTGCTCGGTAATGCTTATAGAATAACTGTCCGCTTAGTTCTTCATGGGCCAGGGCCTTTCCTTTATCCATCCGATGTTGAAGCAGTTGGACTTGTCTGTACGAAACTCGCAGGAAGACAGCTTTGTCGTGTCTTGGGGAGGCCTGCTTGGCCAGGGCGCATTCAGCCACAACAGGCTCCTAGCAGGGGAGCCATCCCCCACAGGAGGTTAACTAGTAATGGGGCCTTGGGGGCGTAGGACACGCGTCCTACTGTACGGAGTACGCAGTACCTGGACTTGGACAGGAACCCTTGTTGTCCAAGCGCCCCAGCAAGCATCCACAGTTGGGCACATCGAGACAGGCGCCATCCTGCCATGTTCTAGGTACTTCGTACAGCCCTACCTCAAACTTCGGGAAGTTCAATATGAATCGACCATTAAATTAGCTCGATCTTCCTGTTCTATAGCACAACTTAAGAGGCCCATCCGTTGCGTGCTCGAGTCAACGGGTCGTTCATCTTCCAGTTTGAAAACTGATGCAACGAATACCACACAGACGTCTGAATAAAGAGGAGGTTGATGACCCTTTCTGGAGTCCAAAGTTTGGCCGCAGGAACTTTGAAGTCAAGGTTGTTGAGCCTTTAATGTGTGAAGGGAAGTAAGGTGGCTGGCTTACTTGGCCAGCATATGGATGACAATTTATTAATATGTGCTCATTTGTTCCCTTGAAACTCACGAAAAGCAAGCGACTTTGACGTGCCGAGCAGATAATGTCAGATAATAACCCATTGCAAAAGGCCGAAAATTGACTTCTCAAGCCGGTATAGCCCCGTAAGTATCATTAATCTCACAACTGATCTGATCTTGTGGACGAGCTGTGACATCAAGGAATAGTATCGTGCTACTACTACTACCCCAGGGCCATCGCACGGCATCAGATCATCTATCTGAAGAAGGCCCTAGAACCTGCAGCGTATGCTAGTTAGGAAGACCGGACCCGCTATCTATCATCGACCAGAATTCATTCCACAGCTGAACCACTTGACGATGATCGAAACCCAAAAAGGACCACTTTCAAACATAAAGGAGCTTCCCTTCGTTAATAGTCCAACATCTGAGATAATGTAGCCAAACATCAATATTGTACGACAAAAATACAACGACTCTCACAGGTGAACAGTCTCGTCATCCTCCACATTGAACAAAATTTGCATCGGATCTTTGTACCTGTAGAAACCAACAGCCGGAGGACTGATACCGTAGCCCAGAAGACGTTGGGCTTGTGGAGACAATCGCTTCGCTTGCTCTGGAGGCACGGCGAGCCAGTGATTTTCCTCCGGCCGCATAAATCCTTTACACATGAATAGACCAACGACTTCGCGAATATCGTCCCTGCGAGAATCATATTACGTCAGCTGCTGCCTCCACGGGCACATGGAGAAGGTGATGATTTTTTTCTTACAATGTCTTGTTCGCACCGCCTGCATGAAAAACATTTCCTCCAAAAATGAGGGCGTCACCAGGTTCTAGTTCAACCGGGATGGCCTCTTCGTTCTTAGGTGCGCGTTCAGCGTCCCACAGATGGGATCGAGGAATGACCAAGGTCGCGCCATTCTCCGCCGTGGTCTTCGTCATGGCAACAAGAAGACCCAACATGCAGGAATCAAGGCCTTGGGGGAGATGATAGTCACTGTCAAATGACAAGTGGGTCAGCACAAGGTTACACAATATTGAGAACTCGCCATCTTGGGTGAGTATTGTATGATTATATTAAAAAGATAGCGCACCTGTCATCCCGGTGGAGGTCTTGCTGTCGAGAGCCAGGAGAAATTTGGAATCCAAAGGTGCCAGCGAGGATGGGTTTCGAGACAAAATGTGCTCTCTTCTCTCCATACCATGGCCTGCAGGTACTGGTTAGGATCTCGTTGGCCACGTCAATCCATAGCTTATTTGTTGCCAGCTCAACGCAACCATCCGATACGCCCAGAAGTCCAGTGGCACGACGGGTGGTCGTAGGGAAAAATCCTGATGCGTCGGGGATATCCGCCTCAAACACTGGTTTCAGCTCTTTTCGAATGCGAAGAGTGTGCGCCTGGTCGATGAGGCCGGTGATCACCACGCCTCCATCTCGCCGGACGAGCTCGACGACTTTCGCAGAGGTGGTGCCCGGATCATGGGCTGCCAAACGTTCAAGCTGAGGGCGGCCAGCAACAGCATCAAACTTCTCAGCCAAAGCGGGGGCAGTTTCGGTGATAACGGTAGTCTGTGCCATGTCGGTCGCGAGGCTGTACGGGTATAAATCTAGTGCTCTTCTGGCTCACTGGTTTGTTGTGTCGCTAAATCCGTCAGATGGCTCGAACGAGATATATATACTGTATCTAGAGCATACTCTCCGTAATTCAAAGACGTCATCTAGTGGATTTCGGTATCTGAGAGGGTTAGATGCGCTCTCCAATCTCCTCTACACATGTAGTTAGACTAGGTTTGTTTCACTGCCGAAGACCCAGGACCCCTCGGCAACCGAGCTCGCTCGCGAAACTGCCACTCCGATATCAAGTGAAGGACCACTGAGCCGGAAAAGGACTGTCGATCCCAACTCTGCCAATCGGATCGGTAGAAGCGATAAGGACGACTCCCTTAGATCGATAATCGACGCCACCCTCTCCAACTTCCCCCCCAGATTTGGACTAGTCTGATGGAAGGCCAAGAATGCTCACTGAGGGCCTCATGCGGGTGGCATTTTTGAACCTCCCAGAACCTCTACTGAAGCGGTAAGTGGTTTCGCCGGTCGCACTCCTGTAAGGGCTTCTCGTGGAGAAGGTCAAGGAGTGCATCGAGCATAGGATCAGTTATGCATAGATGGTACCTTCGTGCTACCGACACGTTCATAGTTCGTTCGGCATTCAGTGTTCGTGCGAGGACTGCACCCTAATTAACAACTCCGGCCATTTCCTCATTTGTTAATTAGCGTTCCTTCTCAATCATTCCTTGGATGATCACATGTTACGAGATTGCTCTCTCTACAGGAATGGAATGCCGTGAGCTTTTACCGGGATATTAATGTTATCCAAGAGCCTATCATATCTGTTCATATTTCCTAGCTGAACAAATATATCAAGGTCACAGTATTCATCACCGAAGCGTACAATATAGCCTTGGGACAGCCAACAACGTATGTCGGAGTTTCGAAGAGATACTCGAATGAAAGCTCTTCGGTATAATCCCCGCGTTGCATCGCCGGCACATCGGAGCGACATGTCGATAAACCTGAGCCTGTGTCCACGCCCAGAGCGTCCCCTGGAATCGACCTTAGCATGAAGTCATCTGATATCTCCTCTGTAGAATGGAGAAGTAATTCAACTCGAGGACGCGAGGTGTAGCCGCTCAGCATGGCCACCCGCTTGCTGCTCCAGGCCAACCGTGGAACAGCCATTGTTGTTGCATTTGAATCTGCCCATGATGTGGGTCGAGTATTCATTGTTGGAATCTCCGTCGGTGTCCTTTTCGTGGAACCATGTCGAGGTGATGTCGTCGGAGACCGCGTTCACGATATCCTGATGGAACGGACGGAAACATCAAGCAAGTTCATCCCTTGAGCTTGCGGAACTTCGTCCTCGCCATTTTCGACGGAGCAACGACCGTGTTTTGAGTTGATGCGGTACTGTAAGGTTGCGGTAGAGAATAAAAGAAAGCCCCACCCGTAGAACAAATCAAATACTATCACTCAAGCGTAGTGAGGCCCGGGGGTATGGGGGCAGGACCCCCAAATATCCCCCTTCTGTACAATCCAAAAGCTGCACTTTACCCCCGTGTATATCTTATCCGCGGCCCCTGGTTATGCGGTACGCTACCTATGGAACACCTACTGGGAGGACAAGCCATGTCCAAATGGAGAATATCAAGATTCCCGCTTATATCCTGGCTAGTTACTCTACTGGTCTGCACACTGAAGGATCATTCAGAGGCTTTGAAGAAACTCAGTGACCTAACCTAGATGGTTAGTATCTACGCTGCACCTGGAAGTTTGCCCACTGACCCTTTAGGTTGCGAGTTCACCCGACGCAGGAGTGGCATGACCTATATTCTACCTCTGACGTGTCCTTGATTTGCTGTACTAGCTGCCCTACACTGTACCAAGCGACATATCCATGCACCACTGGCTGGAATTATATTGAGAATTCATGAAAAGCAAAAATACGTAACCGGTATTCCGTTTCTTCTTGGCTGTTGTCACAGCTTGTCCTGGCCGTATAAGACGCAAATTCATAATAAGATATTAAATACAGACCTGTTGGCGGTACTGCGACATTTGGTGGCCGTGAGGTTAAAGAGGTGTTAAGGATAAAGTTCCCTGGGTGTCTTGCCGGCCTTGAAGATGGGCATAGAAGGCTTAACGTTTCGTAATGGATGTACGGCCAGTTACAGGGCACCTTATGCATTTTCAGCATATTGGCCGAGTAACAAAAGCATCTTTTCCCTTCTTCCATTTCTTTCACTGCCTCACTCCTTTTGATAAATTGCACAGTGTTGAAATCAAACAGCGTGCAAACCGACGACGCACACACATATTGTATTTTCTTCGATAATGCTCAGCCTCCAGACCGTGGGCGGTAGAAGATATTGCAATACCGCCGATTGTCAATTGGGTCGCTCTCCATACCCAACCGCGCCTGCAGCTCGTTCCGTTTCAGGGTGGTCGACGCCTCAACCTGGATTGCCTAATCATCGTGAGCGAGGCAGCCTCAGCCGCCTAGGTTTTCTTCTACTTTAGCCCCGTCCGCCGCCTTGATAGTTGTGTCTTGACCATGTACGTCTATCTCTCAGCAGACTAACGATGCGTGAATGCCACAGCACGAGTTTGCGCCCTTATTATCATGGTCGTGCCTATTGGCTTTAGTTTCGGTTCCTCAAATACGGTAATATTCGGCCACGCCTTGCAGCCCGCGGCAAAACGTACATGTGATGACGGGCGATTTTGTCGCGATTTGGAAGTTGATCTACAAGATTGGCACTGCTGTGAGAAAGAATTCAAAGGCGGCTCCTAGCTATCAACAACTAGTTGTGGAGCTTGAATCATTCAACCGCTCCTTGGAGGCTCTACAAAGTCTGAAGCTGGCAGAATATGAGTTGAAAAGGGTGGATGCAGTACGAGGTCTAGTGCTGACTTGCCAACGTCCGTTAGAGGAGCTTCTAACTAAAACAGAGGCGTTTGAAATGATCTGGTAACATGGAACTCTAGAGACCACCACTTCTCGGCAGTCAAACGGCGACTACAATGGGCGATGAAATATGAAGACGAAGTCAAGGCTTTGAGGGCAATGCTTGCTCCAAACGCGGCCACAATCACACTCCTTCTCATGACCCAAACGATCGATACGCTTACCAATGCAGAGTTGGATCGATCACGAGTAGTGGGAATGCTGAATGGCCAACTGGCAGATTTGAAGCAGGCAACACTAAGCGTCGCCTCTGAACAATGCAAGCTTGGGGCTGCAGTCACAGCCCAGAATCAAGACGTGAACGGACTTCAGATTAAAGGGGACTACATACCAAATACCATCGACGAGGTTTCGGTCGCGGATGGTCTCATTTTCGACGAGCAACATCAAGACTGCTTAGAATCCTTGAGCTCAATCGATGGCCGGAGGCGCATTGAAGATGTTCAGGATGAGAAGGGAGCTCTTCCGGTTCGGTCTGCTAGAATACTCCGGCCGACCTCAATCCCAGCTGAACAGTTAATTCTCGCTCATGCGGGCTTTTGGGGGTTGCCGGCGGAGACCACGGATTCATGGACCCGGTACAATTCATACACCAAGCTGTGAAAGATTTCATGAGAACTGAAGCAGGTGTTGTCGCAATTCGGAAAGGGCTATCAAGATAACTTTCAAGAAGATGGGGATGCCATGATTCGTCGGGGTATGAGCATGGTCGCAACAACACCCTGGAATTCCGATTTGGTCCGTCTTTGTACTGGAATAGATGGCCAGTCCAATGAAAGCAATTTGGGCAACACACTCCAGCGATCAGGGCTTGACGTGAGACTGGAGAGGTCGACATGTTCCTTTCACGACCCCTTACCTTGAAGCCGAGGTACCTAATTTCTTAGCATTCTCATGCAGATTCTTGTACCCTTTCATTCATCCAATAGTGCTCTTGTTAAGGCTTCGCCCGCAACCGCGCGATTAGCACCCCTTGTAGGCCGTCTTGTTCGCTTGAAAACCCATCACAAGGCCCTAATAACTTTACAAGTTTAGATTTCCAATCCCCTGAACTACGCACTTAAAGGAATCGCGGGTACGCGCTGTCACTGCCTCGCCAAGAACTGCTCGCATGGCGCTGAGCTTGGCAGGGAGTCCAGAAGCGATGTCAGCGACAGGGCTCCTCCATCTGCCTTCCATCTACTGCTTCTACGACAGGAACAGTCGGAGCAGACGGACTTTTGAAAGCAGGTGTCGTCAGTCATGGCGTCGGCTTGAGGATTTGTTACTGTCGCATAGTATGCTGACCATGATTCTAGATCTTTCCATGCTCGCAATATGCAACCATGCAGGGGCTCCGCTAGCGTTGATGGGGGCGCTATGTCGAACATGTTGTTGTCGGGGAATACTTATATTTAGTCTGCTTAGTTGCAGGTCTAGCTACAGGGCTACGGGGCTTCAGCCTTCTCGATTAAGCGTCCGTAACGTTGGATCCCTCTTAAAATCCATCAGAACAAAGGGACAATCCAGGCGCGCGGTAAACACGTTTCAAAATGGGACATCCAGCAAAAGCTACCTCTGCATTGTAGCACATTCTGCAAGGATGTATATTCACATCACTGCAAGAGCACAACGGTGCGTCGCGAATGCACGTCAGACCCAGGATGGCCGGGAGCGCCTAGAGATTGTGATCCACAGAAGTGTGGCATAGCACTCAGGCTGCAGGCTTGATAAAAGTCTACTTGAACTGCAGTGGCTCTCTTCCTGTTTCGATCAATTCTTAAAGCTACTCCTCGCATTCAAAGCATAGGTCTCATGAATCGATCCCTCTTGAGCGATGCAGTCGACAATGTACCTGGCTCTCGGTCCAGATGAGCGCCCACGAACTGAAGAGGCAGCGAGATCCGTCATCAACAAGATCTGTCGTGGCCGGGGATATATCGATGAAAGTGATGAGATCGAGCTGAGCAAGACTTCACCACAGTGGCAAGAAGGCTACCGACGCCGAGAAGAGAATCGTCGTCAGGTCTATGCTCACTACACCAAAACGTGAATTTGACATGAATTGATATTACCATTGTCCATAACTTGCTGATCGTCCCAGGGTTGTCGACCAGCTATACACTTCCAAGTTCGGATTCATCCATGGACTGATTCAAAATGCGGACGATGCCGAGTATTTTCCTGGCGTCTCACCAACCCTGACCTTTCGTATACGATCTACGGAACTCGTGGTAGAATCCAATGAACGAGGGTTCACCAGAGCTAATGTTGAGGCGATATGTTCGATAGGCGAGAGTTCGAAGCTTCATGATAGGGACACAACTGGTGAGAAAGGTCTCGGTTTCAAGTCTGCCTTTGGGATCGCCAACACAATACACGTTCAATCAGGGCAATGGTCCTTCCGATTCGAGCACAGTCGAGGTCAGGAAGGTCTCGGGATGGTCACTCCGATATGGACAGAGGTTCCATCGGGGGAAGCCCTCCCCATCGGCATCGGCACACGGTTCAGGCTTACATACGCCGAACAGAACGACACATTCGTGGATAGGGTCGAGGCAGAATTTATGAAGGCTACTGAGACAATCATCTTCGCCCTGAGGAAGCTTAAAAAACTGGAAATTGTCTTCGAGCGCGTACCACGCAGAACGAAACTCCGCTCTTTCCAGAAAAGCTCAACGGTGAGTGAGAGTGGAGAATACATGAAAATAATCACAAGGTTCAAAAGCCCTTTCACTAAGGTCCGCTCAAGTGAGACCAAACTGCGGATAGTACGAAGACTGATCCGCGACATGCCATCTAATGATGTGCGAAGAAGCGATACCTCTGAAATTGTGCTGGGCTTCCAGGTTAGCCCCATCGATGGTACACCTATCGTGCCCCCCTGCGGCCAACATGTCTTCGCTTATCTACCCGTCCAACGTGTCTCTCAGCTTCCGGTAAGTTGATGCCTCTGTTCATCAGGAGTGAGCTAATAATATACAGTTTATCATTCAGGCTGACTTTATCCTTGCCGCCAACCGTGAATCGATCCCTGAAAACGAATGGAATAGCGATCTTCGGGACGGGATTGCAGATGCATTCATGCAGGCAGTCGTTTCTTTCTGCAAGCCTGACGACTCACTCATATACAAATGGCTAGACTTTTTGCCTACCTCATTCGACGAAGGCTTTTGGAAGGATCTTTGCCCCGAAGTCACTACTCGTCTTGCCAACTGTAAAGTTGTCGAGTCGAGGACACGGAGATGGCTCAAAACTCCTGACTCACTCCGTTATCTGCCCAATCGGCTTTTGTTCAAAGGAGAGCCACTTGTTCCAGATTTCTGGAACTACGATCTCTATGTCTCAGAAGGATACAGCTCTGAAAACATTCAGAAACTGAGGATACTGGGCTTGAAAGAGATCTCCCATGAAGAATGCCTTGCGCGCATACAACAGATGACAAAGAGCCAGGATTCCCAACTTCGTACATTGGAGTATGGAGATCGCTGGCATGCCGCATTTCTTGCCTTCATAGACCATCTCATAAATGAAGGTCTGTGGCTTGATGTGAAGAAGCTGAGAATCATACCCTTAACTACTGGCAACTGGATTAGAGTTTCTGATATGCTGAAGAATCCGGTATATCTCCCTTATGCCATATCGGAAGACAAACTGCAAATCGAGATTCCTGAGAACGTCGGCATTCAGAAGCTACGTCCAGAAGCTTGCATGGTTCCAAGTCAAAGAACTGTGTACACTAGACTCGGAGTCACTCACTGCAGTGCCGATATGGTTCTCACGAAAATAGCCGAAGTTCAAAGAGCACAGTGCTCAGGTCCGGTTCTAGATTTTGTTCGACAGTTCGAGATTCTCTTCTGGTTCAGCAAAAATCCCCAAATTCTCAAAGCGATTGACGAGGACGGTCAGAGAAGACGGTTACACAGACTGTTTTTCAGGACAGCTGCACCTTATGATGCTCTTGATCTCCTCGGCCAAACCCCGATCAAAGAACTACCTGATGGCTACGGATTCATACATGACCTCTATGTGACCTCTGTTGTGCGCAATTCATTCAAGAATGGGTTGATTTGGATGCAATGGCTGGAAAGGCATGGGGTTCGCTCTTACCCCAAACTCATGAACGCGACCAAGACTGGGCTGCATCCACTTCTCCAACTTACAGCCCGGGAGGACTCTTCGAAGTTCATTGCAGCGCTACATGCCCATTGGCCTCGGTCTTACGGAGGCGAATTCTCAAGCTGTTCATTGAGGATTAAAGGTATCCTGAAAGAGACGGAGGTACAGTGTCAGAATGGCCAGAGAAAGCCACTATCGAACACAATCCTGCCGACACCTGAAATAATGAGGCGAAGTCTGGAGTACGGTGTCCAAGAGTTTCTTCCATTTCTTGTTGTGCCCGACAGTGCTTTTGCGTCAGGTATCCAGTCCTGGAATTTCCTGCGCCTTCTCGGGGTGGTATCTGAGGTGAATCTGGACTTTTGCTTGACCATGTTGGAATGCCTCACGGACTTTGGCGATAGACTTCCCCAAGACAGGCTGAAACAGACTGAAATCCAAGTGTACAAAACAATGGGAGAGATCTCGACACTTGGAGATTCTGACAGGCTGAGTGCAAGTCAACCATCTTGAAATTTTTACCCTGCTAACTGTGTGTAGTCTCTGCTTACCGCGGGCGAGTCCGTTTTTGTACCGACCGACTCCTAGCAACCAATATCTGCATGCGTCTGGGACGGACCTGCTGTCACCTTGACTAAGCATGTCCTCAGCCGCGAATACAGTACATCTCCTGAAGTCTCGCGGCTTTTCGTTGACCTTCTCAAGGTCCGTGATGCGACCTACACAGACATTCTCGACGTCCTCAGATCCTATTCTTGCCGTCAGCCAGATTTGCCCTCCCTTGATGAATTTCAAACTTTGTACAAAGTTCTATCGAGCATGACCAATTCCTCGAACCAAGAGGAAGTGCTGTATGTACCAATAAACCTCGTACTATCTTCACTAACATGGCCAGGCTCGATTTTGAGACGAATCGGTTGATTCGTTGTAATGCCCAGTGGATTAATCCATCGCAGGCTATTTGGAACTGTACTGTGGAACTCCCTGGTCTCTACCCTATTGGAGAAATATACCCTAGCCTACGTTCTTTCTTCCTCAACAGACTAGGTGTAGGTGTTAGCGCGATGAATGCAAAAGCGCTCCTTAAAGCTCTTGTCAAAGCATCCGAAGCATCTGCTATTGGGCAAACTACTGGCGGCTACCTCATTAAGATCCTGATGATGAACTTGAGCCAGAGTTTAGCAGCCAAGCCAAGCGTTGAAGGGGTTAGAGACAGCATCCAGGCTTTGAAACGAAATCCCTACTTGCCAATCCGACAAGGTGAACGATGGAAATTCGCCCTACACGACGAAGACTTCTTCATCATTGATCATGAACGTTATGGATCAGCTTTCCGCGGGAAGCTTGATATTTTAGACTTAACTTACGCCGAGCTGACATCGTTGCACCCACTCTTTCAACTGCTTGACTTAGAACACCGATACCTCTCCCGTCATGTGAAGCCTGAAACCAGCTTCAACACTTCATTCCAGAGCAACCATCTGAGCGCTCATCTTCAGCAGCGATCTTATGCATTATCCTGGTGAGTGACAGTGCGAGCCTCTGAGAATAGTCCGCTGACCTATATCTCCAGTTGTGCAATCTGCTACAAAAGTCCAGCGTACTTTAATCAGCGCCAAGAGACTCATAACCTTCTCATGTCCGCAGAGGTACTTCAGTCGGACGACTTATTGACGAAACTTATTGTTCGCATGACTGACAACTATGTGGAAGTCCCAAGCGACCGCGCTGTCCCGAGAGTCGACAGAGACAAGAGTGGGCTTAAAATATGTGTTGCAAGTGACCCTAAGAGCCTGTACTCCTGTTACCGTGGTGAACTACCTGCAAAAGTTGCGGGGCTTCTGGGAATTCAAGCTTCAGCGGCTGAAAAGGAGATTTACCGAATACTCAACGACGAAGGAAGATCTCTGGACGATATTATGGATGACGAAGACATTCCACGGATTGCTTGGCTCGAGAAACCCTCGACTCCGGCTCATATCGATGTTAAGTCAGCCAACCTTGCGGCCACATCTAATATGGCAGTCCAAGTCTCGCTCCCAGCAGTCACCAATGTCACTTCCCTCGTTGGAAGTCATTGTGAAATTGGTGATAATGAGGATGATGTTTCAGTTCCTTCTGAGCACTCAGAACGCTACACACCTTTGTCCTCTCATAGAAACAGTTCTTCATGAGCAAGGACCAATATCAACTAATGGAACAAAACGCTCTCAATAGAGAGGTACAGGTATCACCATTCCGACGCGCACCTTTCATCCACAGGCCAGAGACAGTCTGTGTCATCTTTCGAGTCTACAACTTACTCAGCAATAAAATCGGACTAGCGATATTCGTGGATCCGTAGCATCTCAAGGGAAATGTTCTCGAGTTCGTGGCGGATCCTTGGAAAGTCATTCCTCCTGAGCCAAGCAAAACCTAGCACAATGTATCTATACTTTGATTTATTGATAATTGTAAATGGTTGGAATGACTTGGAATTGGTTAAATTGCTTACTTGTTTTGTTTGTTCTTGCTTCTCTATCCCAGGGTAGTGATATCTTCTTACACCTGGCGTTCTGCAGTTTGTTAGCTAGGAAGCTCTGATATTAGGTATTCCACTTATTCTGCCCATTGGAATATTATCTACTCTTTTAACTTTTAGTTGCAGTGCCGTATTTCCCTATGTTTGCCCTGCCAGGTCATGACAACCTATGCTCCCGAAGGACCTCTCACAGCAGATCCAATAGCTATGGTAACGTCAATGATTATTCGGAAGCATGAGCTGCTAGTATAGTTCTGATTTGACATCTCAGCGTCCTAATAAGCGAGGAGCCGGAGGGGGACAAGCCGTACAGCGTAGCTGGCGAGGAGGGGCGCGGGACTTTACACTCTCTCGTTACTCGGTATGGCCTTCTGTTTCTCATGCTAAACCAATCCTCAATTCATTCATTTATGTTCTACCAGACCCTTTTCATCGCCGTCTAGTCGTAGTGTCGATGCATTCATTCATCATTCTAGTATACTAATATCGCAATCATGATATGATGACAGGGGGAGGATATGCCACCTCCTCGTGGCTCTGACTACTCTGCTCCTGCTCCTGCTCTCGCTCCCCACCCACTAACTAACTACGACACACCCCCAACCCCAGCCCCATCACCGCCGCTCTTTTTCAACACGTCCGCAACCCAGCGCATCTCCACCGCACTGACGCCGCGCGCATACGCCTTGGTGCCTGTATAGACGAACTCGTTGTAGACGACGGCTTCGAATTTCCTCGCGCCGCCGCCGTCTTTTTCTTTGCTGCCGCTGCTTCCAGGGACGGAGAAGAGCACGCTGCTCGGGTGGATTGCCACGGGCTGGTTGGTGAGCAGCGTACGGTAGCTGCCGTCGCTGGAGAGGCGCGCTACGTTCGGGTGGAAGCCCGTCAGTAGGCACTGGAGGATGCGAGTGGGGAGGGGGATCGTGTTGGTTGGTGACAAGGAGGATGGTGAGAAAGCGGGGGCTGCCGGCAAAATGCCCTCTCTCTTGGTCTCGTTGTCCCCAGCGATGGGTACTACCTTCGTCTTCTCCTTCTCCTTCTGCTTCTTCATCGCTTTCTGCTTAGTAGCAGCATATCGCGACGTCAGCGCCGTCAATTGCTTGCGCACATCCATGGCGCCGCGCATCGCCCGGTGGCTAATAAACCGCGCCTCGCACCACCGCTTGCGGTCTGTCGTCTCCGACGCATATGCCTGCATGGCCGCCAGTAGCGTCAGGTGGTCGCCCTCGCGGCGGAACAATTCGCGGCGCAAGGTCTGTGCGAGGGATTCCCTCGTGCTGTTGGCGCCTTCCTCCTCGTCGTCGTCGCGTGCTTGATGGCCCTGGTTTGAGGCTCTTGCATTGACGGCGAGAGGATCTGATGAGGTGGTGGAGGTGTTGGAGTTGTGAGCAGAGGAAAAGCTGTGCTGGATGTTGAGGAAGACGTTCTCCACGCTGAGCGCCGAGACGATATCGATGATTTCCTCGACGCAGTTGTGCTCGGATTCCACGCTGGCGAGCAGCACGCGCGCCAAGCTCGCGGGAAGTGGGAGGATGCTCATCTCTCGCCCGAGCGGTGTGATCTTGCCGTTTGTAGGGTTCAGCGCTGATAGTTGTAGGAGGTGAACTAGTGCTCTCTCTAGCGCTCGGCGAGGTGGTGCGGTCAGTAGTGGGAAGTTGTGCAGCTCGTCGACCCCGTGTGCTTTCAGTGTCAGCACCAACTGGCTCAGGTCGCACCGGAGGATCTCGGGCTCGGTGTCCTGCGCCAGCTTGTAGAACTCCTTCTCGGGGTAGAGTCTGTAGGCAGTTCCAGGGGCGTCACGTCCCGCGCGACCAGATCGCTGGTTCGCAGAGCTGCGGCTGATAGGCATCGTGAGCAGTGAGTCGAGGTTGAGAGCGGGTCGGAAGAGGCGCTGCTTCGCCTTGCCTGTGTCGATCACGTGTCGGATACCTGGCACGGTAATAGAAGTTTCGGCGATGTTGGTTGCAAGGATGATCTTGCGTGTGAATTTCGGGGTGGGTTGGAATACCCGCTGTTGGAGGTCCGATGGGAGTGCGGCGTAGAGTGGGAGAACGAGCAGTTTCGGCAGTGTTTTGGATAGCTGTAAGTCCTTCGCGATGGTGGCCGACCAGGACTGAACGAGATGAAGCAGCGATTCAACCGCTTCTTGTCCCGTGAGGAAAACCAAGATGTCGCCTGGGAGAGGTGAGTGCGAGTGTATGTGCATAATTTTCTGGTAGGCGGCGTCCAGGAGATCTGAGACGGGAGTTGGTGTGTAGTTGATGGTGACAGGGAACTGCCGGCCTTTGATGAATAGTGCGGTTGCTTTGGCATCGCCTGTGTCATTTGAGGCTGTGCTCGAAACCTTTTGGGATTTAAGGGGATCATTCTGGACGCCGTTGGGACTTTCGTCGTCCTCGAAGCCGGACCATTCTTCCTCCGGGTTTTCTAGCTCGGGTTCGTCGGTGATGCCTTTATTGTCGTTGGACTCTTCGTTCGGAGTGTTGAAAAAGTCTTTGATCTTCTCCATATCAGCCGTTGCACTCATCACAACGACCTTCATCCCGATGCCTTCTCTCCCATCATCAGCGTTCCTCAAGTCCTGTAATCGGCGGAGAAACCCAAGCACCAGGTCGACATTCACACCCCGCTCGTGGACTTCGTCGACTACCACCGCCGAATACTCCTTCAGCCAAGGATCTCGCAGCATTTCCTGCAGCAGCATTCCCTCCGTCATGAATTTGACCCTCGTCGAAGGGCCCGTACTATTCTCAAACCGCACCGAGTAACCCACCAAGGATGCAGGGCTGGAATTTCCCAACGGCGTGCCCATCTCTTCCGCCACACGCCTCGCGAGGGAGATCGCAGCAACTCGTCGCGGTTGTGTGATGGCGATACATCCCCCGACGCCACCACCAGACTTCAACTTCTTCCTCTGGCACCAGGACTCGTTGATGAGGAATTGAGGGATTTGTGTAGACTTTCCCGAACCGGTTTCTCCCACCAGTAATAGAACCTCATGCTGTCGAAGACTCTGTCTTATTTGATCTGCGTGTGCGTAGATCGGAAGTTTCTGTCGCGTCTGAAGCAAATCGCGAGCTCGTTGTTTAAGGTTTGCATTTCTCCCTTGAGCCCCATGTTGGGATTTGGCATTGAGAAGGTTGCGTCCTGACTCCTCTTCTCCCTCATGCTGGGCTCCCTTTTCAGGAAAATTCACTGTTTTAGATTGTGACAGTTTCCTTCCAGATACGCCAGACCTGTGGGTCTCAAGAGATTGTTTAAATGTGCCTTGATTTGAGCGAAACGCTTCAGTGGCAGATCTCTTTCTACCAATTGAGGAGCCGCCCATATTTTTGTGCGTTCGAGGCGAATAAGTGGTGGATTCTATAGGCTCACCTCGAGACATTGTGGCTAGTGAGCAAGTCTGGAACGACTCAACTTGATTTTATCCTAAGCGAACCCAAAAAAGTCTGAAAGTTTTTCTAAAGTCCGGAGCCTTGTCAGTGAGTTAATCCGTGCTTGGCGCCCTTAGCTCAGCCTTGTGATCCATGAGATTCACTTCTGCCGCAGTTCTTTTCCCTGCCTGTTCCTCTCGACTTTGCTCCCTGTCGTTTACATCTCAGAGCTCAGGTGAACCATACGATACAACTAACGGTTAACTCCATACATTGAGTCATTCTAGCCAATGTATCTCTGGAGTTGTTTGCTTTTGGTTCCCTCATCATCCTGGTCCTCGGCAGGCTAATCTCAGGAGCGGCAATGACCCTTCGTACGTACTCAATGTACTTCCTAGAAACGGCAGGCGGTGAGGTCTTTCTGATATCTTCCAATGAAGAATTTCATGCCAGATTTCAATGACTTGGATTCTCTCGGATGCGCTAACATGCGACGACCGGGCTCAGATGAGCCTCTGAAATCCCGAGGCTCAGATATTAGATGTGATTCTTAAGCTACTTCTAGGTTTCCTGATGACGTCTGACCATAGCCTGGCACACGGACGATGTTACTCTTCATTTGAGTGGAGGGGTGAAATATCTGCCTTAGGTATGTACCATTTAGCGTGTACCATGGGCATGAGTGGCTGATTACTATTGCTTAGTACGAGAATACGAGCCCGAGCTGCTCTGGTTCTGGCCGCCAATCAGTGCAGCGCAAGGATACAGGTAACATACACATCTCCTTTGGGCATAACAGCAGAGCCAATCTCAACACGGCCCCAACGTCGTGCTGCTATGAGCTCCTGTAGGATCTGGTAAATGTTACAGTAAAGTTTCGTCCAGATCTACGAGTGTTCACATCTGCTGTGTAGGCAGCAGACTTCACACGAGGCTTCCAAATAACTGGTGATCCGGCGTAAGCATTAACCCTGCATATCCAAACAACATCAGACTGTTCAGTAATCGAATTCAGGGAGGAAAGGAGTATATAGAGTGGCATTCGACAGCAAACATGGCACAGCAAAAGCCAGATCAACTGCAGCAGTTCAAAGCAAAACACTCAGCAACAATTCAGTTCTAACAAGTTTCGACCACAGACCAACACAATGGCCCAGACGGTTACCCACCAAACAGCGAAGACGCAATTTACAGAGGGGGGAGATGTTCGCTACGCATACCGCCGATTTGGAAATACATCCAAGACCCAAGTGCCAGTACTCTTTCTGATCCATTTCCGGGGTACCATGGACTATTGGGATCCGTTGCTGGTGAACTCGATCGCTGCCGAACGCCCAGTCATTCTCTTCGACAATGCGGGCGTCGGGCAAAGCTCCGGGACCGTCCCAGCGAGCTTCAGGGAAATGGCCAAGCACGTCATCAAATTCCTGGAGCTCATCCAGGTGAAGCAGGTGGACATCCTGGGATTCAGCATGGGTGGCTTTGAGGCACCGCTGGTGCACCTTGACGGCCCAGCCGGGCTCGTCCGTAAGCTCATCATCGCGGGCTCAGGGCCCAGTGCCGGCGAAGGCATCCAGAACCACTCGGCGGAGCAGAACGACGAAGTCAACCGCCTTGCAGGACAGGCGACACCAGCATACGAAGACGGACTGGACAAGCTGTTCTTTGCTCCCACACCCACCAGCCAAGCAGCCGGCAAGGCATACTGGGAGCGGATCCACGAACGCAACGCCTCGACCAGCGGCGAAGAGCGCAGCAAGTTCGTCTCATGGGGTTATGAGGATGGCGGCGTCGCCTTGCAGGCCATGGTCGCCGCATTCGGGCCATGGCTTGATATTGCCCAAGGCGCCGATGGCGACTACAACCGCCTCGGAGACATCACGGTCCCGACTTTCATCGGCCAGGGCCACGACGACTTCATGATCCCCACAGTCAATAGCTTCGTCATGCAGCAGAAGATCCCAAATGCCAGGTTGAAGATCTTCCCGGACTCAGGCCATGGATTCCTCTACCAGTATGCTGTCGAGTTCGCTCGTGATGTGAATGAGTTTCTCGATTTGGCTTGATGTCGATCGTGACCTTGGGGCTTGGTGAGACTGATTGATTGATTGATTATGTAGGGGGAATGGGTACATCGTTTATCTACAAGAAGATATAGACGCATACTAAACACGGATACTGCGAATAAACAATATGGTTCAGTGTTTTTTTGGCACAATTCTGATCCTGTTCTATATCTATGTAGTAACTAGCTTTGATCACAGGGAATACCGTACCTGCAGGGGGCTAGGAAAAATGGAAGAAACAAAGAAATAGGACCATGAAAGAAAGCAGATGGAAGATCTGAAAGGTTAATTCTTGATACGCCTTCCCAGGTGGTTCAAGTCTCCGAACTAAAAGCATTTGCAGCGCAGGCTCAACAGTTAGGGGCATATACTCTTAAAATTTTGATTTGGCACAACAGCTGAAGAACGAGACTTTTTGCCTAGCGCGATATACTATAGTAAGGGACTCTTTAGATTCTGATGATCCTTTTGATTTAGAGATTGTGCTATTTATCTACGATTGAGACGCTCGTTTCATACAACTTCAAGTTTGCTGGACTTTTTAGGATTCTGGTCTGAAAATATCCACCGCTTGCCGCGCACACCACACTCCAGATGCGTTTTTTCAGCTCGCCTTGCCTTGCCTTCCGCCTGTAAACCCCAAACGTAATCTTACATTTCGCTTCGCTTCGATCCAAATGAGGCTTATTGCAAATTGCAATCAATCAAGACTTTTCGTGATTTACCACCCTGTAGCATGCTGATCGCCGAGTCCTGCATTCTATGCGCGAGCCGGTCCGCCACCGTTTCGACCACCTTGAGATGCTCTAGTGACCTCCTCTAGGATCAAATCTTTGGCAGACAGAACACCATCACGTTCACCCACAATAGTAATAGCTTCATCCTCCTCACCACCTCTTGCACTGTTCTTGTTGGGGACTTGAATGTCACAACCGGAGGCCTTACGAATGGCGTTGATCGTGGATCCTCCCTGTCCAATGATGTGACGGTGAAGGCGTGGATCAGAGAGAATAAGATAGCCAGTGTGCTGTGGTTCTTTCGCTCTATCGAGCAAGGTCTGGATCTTCTGCTTGGCCTTGGCGACTGCATCTTCCGAAGCGTCCTTTCCACAATAGATGACCCAAGGAATTTCACCGGTTTCAGAGCTTGAACCATCTTGGTTTGAGACAATGTCCCATGAGTGTTGCAGCTCTCCAGGTTGATCGGTGATCAAAGGCATATCGCCATTCGTGTTCCTGGCCCGCGTTGGTCGACCGCCATCTTTGGGCTTCGGAGGTGGTTTTTGGCCGTTATGGTCAATGCGGATACCATCCCTTGAGAGCTCTCGGAACAACGCTCCATTCTTGCCAACAATATGGTGCAGTGACCGTGGTACCTGGATTGTCTCACCTGGCTGCTTGGCAGTAATGGTCTCAATGTGTGTTTTGGCCTTCGCAACATTTTCTGGTCGTCCAGCAATCTTTACACCAGTCTGTCCACTGCCTTGACGGGGCACGTTGAGAGAAACTGAGAAGTCATCCTCAATTTGCTTGCGAATCGCGCCGTTTTGGCCGATGAGTTCCCGATGCTGGGTCACAGGGACATCAATTGTTTCGGTGACTTGATTGTCCCTCTCATTCACGAAGGCCTCAATAGCGGCAACAATGCCATTCACGACGCTGGTGGTGCCCTTGATAGTAAGAGTATCAGACTCCTCGCCTTGTCGAGGGAATCGTACATGTTCAGCACTAGTACCAGTGCCACCAGCTTTGGCCACAATACCTTGGATGTTTGAACCTGTACAACAATTAGTAATAAATTGAGGTGTGATGAGGCAAGATATCTTACCTCCTGTGCCTATCAAGGCACGGTGATATTTTCTGTCAACATTCAAAGTTCGAGTTTCAATGTCATCAAACGCCTTTGATCGTTTTTGCAACTCTTGTCTAGCCTTATCGACTTGTTGTTTGGTGCCCTTGATCTGAATCGTCACTCGATCAGAACCATCTGGCTTGGGAATATCAATTTGGGCCCCCGTATCAGCACGCAGCTTTTCCATCTCTTGACCACGTTTCCCAATGAGGGATGCGACTTGACCTTGAGCTACCGATACAGTTGCAGTGTGAGAATTATCAACCAGATATTGATGCAAGCTCAGAAGCTCATCGCGAACCTTCTCCGCTTTTGCTCGAGGTCCGCGGATACGAATCTCATCTTGAGCCTGGTTCGAACGGTTGCCACCAACCTCACTGGCATTGTCACCAACAGAAGCATCATCACTAAAGCGGGAAGATTTGGGGAAATCTATTCTCACAGTATTGTCGACTTTGCTTTGGATCTTCTGAAGATTTTCCCCGTTCCTGCCAACGAGCATACCATGATACTTCGGATCAATCTTTATTGCGAAATTGACTTCATCCTCCCACTGCTTGGCCAAGCGTTGGATTTCGGCTTTACAGGCCTCTGCTTTCTTCTGTGGTCCTTGGATTGTTATCTTGCCGTTCTCCTGGGTATTAATTTCAACATCGTGCTTTTCTCGTAGAGCTTTAATATTGGCACCTTGTTTTCCAATTAGATTCTTATTGAACTGAGCGGGGAATGGAAGTGTAGTGGTGTATCCACGGTCTTTTTCATCCTGTTCAGCCTCTTGAAGGAATGCTTCGATCTTCGCACGTAGAGCAGCAATGTCAGCCTCACTTGGGCCTCTCAAGTAGACCTTCTCGGACGGAGATCCACGGGAAAGACCATTAGAAGGCTTGGGCCCATTTCTAGGGCCCCCAAAGTCCACCTGCACTGGGAATGCCTGGGGAGAAGCCGGTTTGGGTTCATTGTTCACAAACCGCTTAACCTTGTCTTGGAACTTCTTGGGCACATGGATATCCTGAACAGAAATTCCCTGGTGAGGGATACTGCTCAGGAGTTGAGTTTGAGCTTCCTGCAGAGCCTTCTCAAAGGTAGTCAAGTCATTCTTGGTGGGTTTCGTACGCGGGATAACAAAAGGCCCATCTTGTGAGGGACCTTCATAAACGAGAACCACTGGGTCTGAGCCGTCTTCTGGAACTATCAGATGAACGCCTAGACTAGACTTGAGTTTTTCAGAGTGCATCTGCTCGAGATGAGGATGGAAGAATGGGTCAACCTCAACGAGCTGCAAACGAGGAGTGGGGTATGCTTGTGTGATTTTGGAAAGCTCATTTCGGGCGGATAGAGCTTTCTGGGGGTCATTACTAATGAGGTTCCAACTCGGAGAGGCATTCGGAGCGGATGGGAAAATGATTTCAGCGTTGTGCGATTTGAGAAATTCCCTTTCGATCGCCTTTTGCTGCAAGTACTGTGCTAAAGCCCGAGAGTGGCGTTCTGGACCCTGCGGTGCATCACCAAAGTGTTTCTGTAAATCAACCGCCCGATTGTGTTTTCTGGACATGAGTTCTTCTGCAAGGTTGCGGCCAGCAGCGAGCTTGGCTTTGGGTCCAATAATGTGGATATCTTCTGTTTCGTGATGTGAAGGCGGCAGAATAACAGCACAACCGGTTTCTTCCATAAATTTCAGGGGATCCATGCCGCGATCTCCAACAATGTAAGGGTGAAGAATTTGTTCTGCAGCGAGTTCTTCAAGCAACAACTCCTTTTGAAGCTCCTCCGCCAGTTTCTCAATAAAAGCACGAGCCTCCGCAGCAGCAGCCTGTTCACCAGAAACGATAATGTGTGAATCTCCGTGTGGGGCAAAAGCCAATGGCTGATCGACCTCGGTTGAGCGTTGAGGTGGTTGATGTTGCCACGTGTGGTACTGAGGTACGTTGATTCTAAGATCACCATCTTGTTCCAGTCGCTGAATACGGTCTGCATGGAGCCCAGCAATAAAGGGGAAGAGCTCAGGTGCAATTCCGCGGATTGGGAGATCAACTTTTGGCTGAAGGGATTTGACTTGGTTTGAAATCTGTTCATAGACTTGGCGAACTTGAGCTGCGTGACCACGGATCTCCACAACATCTGTTTTCACATCTTCTGGATTAACGACAGGTCTTGAGTCGCGCTCGATGCGCACTCTAACATTAAACTGGTTTTCAAGCTTCTTGATGTTGGCACCGCCCTTGCCAATGATTTGCGCAGACACAGTCGATGGGATTTCAAGTTTGACTTGTTTCTCCACGGTAAGCTCCTTGGAAATGTGCATAAGGGCTTCGGTCACTCTGGCTTTTGGACCCTCGGCAATGAATTCAGTTCCTCTGGCAAACTTGGTGGACTTGGGTGTGACAATGACATTGTACTTCTTCTTTACGTCGTCCAACACTCGTTTAACTGACTTGTTTTTGTCAAGGTCGGCATTGTCAATTTCGAAGGAATCACGAAATCTACCTGGAAGCAAGACATTCCCATGAGCTCCTGATGCAGCGGATATCGGGGTACGAATACCAGGTGTCGAGGATGGAGTCGGGGCACCGGAAGAGGTTGGTCGAGAACCCAGAGCAGGGGATCCATTTGTTGGAGCCGCTTTTGCAGAGGCACTGGCCACCCAGCCAGGTGCTCGGGAAGGTTTAGAGGTAGGGCCTAGAGCAGGAAATGCCTCTTCAGACAGTGTGTCGAGGACAGGCGGCTTATCAGATGCCTTCTGTTTGCCTGCAGCTTTGGCAGACAAAGGGACACTTCCGGCCCCGTTAACTGCGGCCTCCTCTTCAGTATGGTGAGATGGGGGAGGATGCTGGATGTCATCTTCGTCGACAACATCTTCAACACTTGCACGGTGAGCCTCAGCAGCCTCATGTCTCTCCTGCATTAGCTGAGCAGGGGTTTTCGTTGAGCTTGAGGTTGCAGGGTCTGCTGGAGCAGTAGCCATGGTTGTGTCTCGTGAAACCGCTGAGGGAAAAACCGTGAGAAAGGGACGAGGACCGAGAACTTGAGTGATTAGGAAAAGCAGATCATGCAGTCGATCTTAGTTGCAGAGATAGGAGATCAGAAAGAAGGGGACAATGCAAGCCTCTCACGACGGCGTGGGAAGACAGATGATGACTTGGTAAATACTAATGACAACTGGTGGTTTGGAGCACTTGGGCGATTCAAAGAAACCTGGAGATGTTGCAACTTCTCTAAAGTGGAGGAGTCTAACCAAATCCATATACGAGGCCCTCGAGATCGTCCACGTAAGTTGACTGGATCCCGGAACGGAACAACCCCGCCACCGTGAGGGTCTGTTGCCCAACACAGAAGGTTACTCGAGAGGGCTAGGATGGGCGAATCCCGAAGAATTGCCGATTATCCCAGAAGCTATGGAGGTCTAGAATAGAAGTGAGGATGTTTCACAAAGCCAGGATGGTCAGAAACATGACAGCAAACAAAATGAGGTGAGTAATCCAGATATGTCCCAGGGTTGGTATAAACAGCGCATATATCTATCGTTACAATCATGCCTGCTCACCCCTCGTGCCACTCTTCACGAACCCCACCGGGACACCTTCTGCGGGTGTGAGGATAATGTCACAATGCATCGTTCGTTTCGTCCCGTAATCGATGACCTGGTCGAATTCTTGCAGGATTCTGATTATTGTGTATCCCATCTCGACCATGGCAAACTGCTGTCCAATACAGATCCTAGGTCCACCGTTGAAAGGAATGAAGTTCCATGACTTTGGCGTCCAGGTAGCCCAACGTTCCGGAACCCATTCCAGAGGGTCATAGGGAAAGGATGCAGAAATCGGAGGATATAGGTCCCTCCGACGCTGCATGAGAAGGGTGCTATAACCGATGGAGGTATCTTTGGGACATCCTGTAGGGCTCATTCCGTCTGGCCCACCGCCATGTGGAAGGGTTGTGTCAACAAGGGATGAACGGACGTTGAATGGCACCACAGGGTATAGCCTTAGCGTTTCATTTATGACGTATGTCAAATATTTCATGTCTTTGATCTCCTGATATGTTGGTGGGCGGCCGTCGTCAGCAAGGGATTGAATAATCTCGGCACGTAGCTTTTGAACCACCTTGGGGTTCTTTGACAACTCCAAGAATAGCCAAGACAGTGTTCCAGCAGTGGTATCACGGCCTGCAAGTAGCAGAGCGAGCAATTGATCACGCATCACCTTTCGATCTCGCGTATGGCGAGCTAGCGCGTGGATAAAGGTGTCAGACCGTGACAATTTTGACTCGAGTTCTTCCGGAGATAACGAAAGAGTTTCAGTAATGTACGGTTCGATGAAGTTTTCCACTGCCTTTAGTCCTTCGTTAAAGGATTTCTTCGAATAGAAGTGCCTGAATGGCCTGGGTTTTCGGTTAGTGCCGAGTTCTGCTCGCCCAGGGATAAAAACCTACCCAAGTCGACCCTCCAAGGCTTGGACTCGTTGAACCTCATCAAAACTAGTAGCAAAATGTGACTGCTCGACGTCTAAACTACCAACGCTATGTCCGAAGAGAAAATGTGTAGATGCGTCGAGGCTGAAGCGGAATAATAGTTTATTCAACATGACCTTCTGCCCACCAGCCATTAACGAGATTAGCTTGCGGACATGAGTTTCGAATAAAGGAAGATCGGCAACTCGCTCTCGAATGAACATTGGACGGATCAGTTGTCGGGACGCGTGCCACTGCTGATTATCTGTCGTGAAAATGCTATCACCAAGGAATTTTTCCCATTCTTGGTGGAACCTCTCTCCTGAAATGATTTTATTACTATGCCACCCTGAGCCTTAGATATTCGAGTAGGAGGACGTACCTTTCCCAAAGTCTTGAAACTGGGAAGTGAGAATTGCTTTGATATTCTCGGGATCGGCCGTGAAGATGACCCGGATATCCTCGAGGATATGGAGCTCACAAGTATAAGAGCCTGTTCCTTTAACATCTGTGCCCGTATGCTCAAAGAGATATTCCCAGAACTCTGCCGCCTGGTTTCTCACAATGGCAAGGGTAGAATGAACGGGAAAGTCAAGACCTAAACAAAGGGTATCAGCAGTGTGATGGCGCCTATCCATACTCAGTGCTGACCCAGGAAAAACCTAGTTGTGACCCGCGGAGTTTCTCCTCCGAGGGCTTGTACTTTCCGCCAACTTACATATCGCCGGGTGTAGAGTTGAACGAGATACAACACAAACGCAAGAAGTGCAACATATTTCCAAGGAACGGAAAGAATCATTCTGAAGTTGTGGGTTGCCCCTGGACTATGCTTCCACTTTAGAAAACGCAGTGGTAAGATTCAAAGAGCTCACTAACAGCCGTAGATTAGCAACACGAGATCATATAATGGCTGGGAATGGTACCTAATAATAAGGAAACGGCCCCTCGGATGAGTCAAGAGGGGTTGGTGGACTCGTGGCTGTTAACGGGTGTGGTTGACTGGGGCAAAAGTACTGTTCTAGTTAGGCGGGCACGAAACATGGATGGCGTAGTTGACAACCTGGCCCGCTTCCCAGCTAACGCGAATATGGTCCTAAGAACGGAGATATCCTCTCGTACCGAGTACGAAGCAGAATCCAGGTGGGTGCCAGGGGCCCAGGCATGCTAATTACATAGGCAACAATCCTCCTAGGGACGTAGTTCCCACCCAGGGACGGCGGGCTAAGGATGTAGTAGTAATAGAAATCGTAAGAGCCTTGTGATGAAAAATTAACATGTGCAGAATACCCAATCCTTGTTCATACCTAGGTACGAAGTACTCGTGCACAACTGATCATATTCACTGGCGAGTCGATTGTCGCACCCATTTTACCGAAGATGATGCGACGCCGCTCGTTTCCCAAATCCGAGGCATACCTGCCCGCATCATTCCCACGTTGCTGGAGTACACTGGCAGAGCGTAAGTAATATTTTGAATAGTCGACTGATCCATACCGGGAGCGGGACATGTTGTGACTTGCCGTGTCAAAATCGACCTCTAGGTACTCCGTACACGTCCTTCGTTTGTCGATACGATATACGAGGGTTCCGCTTGTTGAGTCGGTACTCCTGGCACAGGCGTGTCCTATTTCATCAGGGCTGCTCCTCCCAGTTTCCATCCTGCGTTCTTCGACGAAGCTCGACAGATCTGTTTGATGCGTAATGACCAGCGTAGAGCTCTTCTTCCTTCGCAAGGCGCCCTATAATCGAAGTGTATCAAGAACGCTATCCGAAGCCATTCCGAATAACCGAAGGCCTTCACTTGCAAAGGGAAAATCCGAACTCGAAAGGCTCTGTGAGACCACAATGAACATGAAGAATGCTGGCAAAAGGACACACGCCAAGACCTTCGAAAGCCCTACACCTGAGAGGAAGGCACGCTGGAGATGGGGCACTCCACGCCTGCATCACTCTGTACTTGGTCCCCAACCTCCACCATTGCGTTTCTGTTACAACTCAATTACTACCACCCACTGGCAGGTATTGGAAACCAATACATTCTCCGTACTACAACGTCTTCGTTCTTTCCCTTCCCGTATATTCCATCTGATTTCTCATTGTCATCTCTTCCAACCTCTTTGTTGAGGGGATCTTCGAATGTTCTGAGCGGTGGGTGTTCTTAGCTGCTCCATGTATCATTTTGGCCCATCCCCTGTTTCCAAATCTAGCCTTGAGAACCTCGGAGTTCCCTGACTGCCTAACTCTCACCCTTCATCCCATTTCATAGAGTAGGTACCGTCTCGTGAGTTTCCCGATTGCCAGTCATGCAGGTTCACGCTCTCGCTATCTTGGCTTACGCCAGCATGATTCACGCATTATGGCCCAAGGCAAACGAGATCAAGACTGGAGACCAGACTCTTTGGCTGGATTCTGATAACCTTAAAGCAATCCTGCGCTGTGGGGGGGCAGAGACTATCCTGTCAAGCAAGGACCTTCATTCGGCCCCAAGCATTCTCGACACTATCATAAGTGACACGCTTCACTGGACCCAGTCACTGTTTGATAGCGTCCCAATATTCTCTAAGAACAAGACCACAGATCATGTTCAGTCAGACATTACGGAATCCCTCGTTCTCCGAAATGCTGTCCGAGAAACATTCAAGTCACTTGATCGCTCCAAATTCATTCCTTGGAAGTTGCATCCAAGGCATTCTAAATTTGAACCACCTATTGACTTCCCGCATCGTTACATATCGGCGCTAGAAATTCAACAGACAAATTGTCCAAGCAAGGAAAGACTCCAGCCTCAGACGTTTTTTGACGCAAGCGAGGCGTATGAGCTACTCATTCATAATAGCACAGCGATTCTCCGTGCAGATGACAGTTTGGGGATCCTACGAGGGCTACAAAGCTTCCAACAACTGTTCTACAGCCACTCTGAGTCATCTGAACTATACACAAATCTTGTGCCAGTAACAATTTCTGACCGTCCCAAGTGGAAGCACCGAGGCATCAGCGTTGACATTGCGAGAAATCCCTTCCGACCTCGTGATCTCATTCGCACCATCGACGCCATGGCCAGTGCAAAAATGAGCAGGTTACACGTTCACGCTACTGATTCCCAGTCCTGGCCAATTGATATCCTGTCCCTCCCAGATCTAGCACGAAAAGGGGCATACCATCCAAGCCTTGTTTGGACAACGAAGGATCTTCGTGACATCCAATCTTATGGACTCTCTAAAGGGATATCGGTATTCGTCGAGATTGACATGCCTGGTCATACTGCTTCCGTTTCACATGCCTATCCGCACTTGATCGCGGCTTTCAATGAGCTTGACTGGTCGACGTTCGCCGCCGAACCACTTAGTGGTCAGCTCAAGCTGAACTCATCACAAGTCGATGATTTTGTGACCAGGGTCCTACGTGACTTGTTACCGCGGAGCCAACCATTTACATCGCTTTACCACATCGGAGGTGATGAGGTCAACCTCCCAGCCTACTTGTTAGACGAAACTGTTCACAGTGATGATCCAACGATTCTTCAACCTCTCTTGCAAAAATTCATTGACCACATCGTCGGAATTGTCTCAGGACTGGGATTCCAGCCAATAGTCTGGGAAGAAATGCTACTGGATTGGAATCTCACCCTTCCATCGGCAGCCACCGGTGAGAAATCGGCAAGCACACTTGTTCAGGTGTGGAGGAACAGTAAGAGGATTGAGGAGGTCTTGAAGAAGGGCCATAGGGTCATCTTTGGCGACTACGGACATTGGTATCTGGATTGTAAGCCTTAAGTATTGCAATGCCAACGAAAGTGGGCTAACCCAGAGACTAGGTGGTTATGGAAACTTCCTTGACCCGTACCCGACAGGGCATTCACCACCCGGGGTTCCTTTCAATACATCAGGAGGTTTCCCCAGTAAAGTCGCAACGCCCTATCTCGACTACTGCAACCCGTATCACAACTGGCGACATATTTACACATACAATCCCCTGGTGAATGTTAGCAGAGGTCTACATCATTTGATCGAGGGCGGGGAAGTGCTGATGTGGTCTGAGCAAACGGATTCTTTCGATCTTGACACGAAGTTATGGCCCAGGGCAGGTGCAGCTGCCGAAGTGCTCTGGTCTGGAATCAGAGACAATTCGATGCTGGCAGATGCGTCTAAGCGTCTAGGTGAATGGAGGGAAAGGATGGTGACAGAGCTTGATATCAAAATGTCGCCTGTGCAGATGACATGGTGTTTGATGGAAGGTGGTTGTAACCTCTAGGGGTCGGAGACCCAGAATGGCCCTTGCCTTGCCTAGGAGGATTCCAAAGCATTATTGAAACTAGGGGATTAATGAACTAGACAACATTACTCATCCCCATATATTTTTGAGGGTGGAGCAATACGCTGTCAATATCATGCAGTATAAAAAATGATGCTACTAGTCGAGGCATCCAGGCGGGCTCTTACGAGGAGGTTCGATGCCATTCTGGGCGTCGCCTTCACGTTGACTCAGCGGAGGCTCTTCATTGTCATGGCTTCATCACGTGATTGGATACGGGAGGCTTTGCTTGGCGTTTGCATCCCGAGTATTCATGATCTACCGAACTGGGCGCTAACTTGAAGCGGGTCTTGTCGCCTTTCGCCTTCAGTTTATCATCACAACTGCAGCAGGGACAGTGCAGTCATTATTCCGCAAACAGCACTAATACAAGGCGCAATTCCACCTATCCTCTGTTATTTACCCATCTCACTTGACGACTTCCATATCACTCGCCCGCTCCTATCCCAAATCGATGGCGACAATTGCGCCAGACACGCCCGCCGCGCAGGCATTGAGCAATGCTGTACACGCCAAACTTGTTGAAGAGGGCTGGACCCAAGATGACGACACCTCACTCGCAGAGTATATCGTTTTGATGCTTGCGAACGGCAAAACTCAAGATCAAATAGCCTCTGAATTGGCGGGAGAACTGTTGCAAGATGCTACCGGTACGACAGAGTTTGCGCAATGGCTCTTCCAGCAGGTAGATCGTATGCAAGATGCGTCGCAACAGTCGGAAAAGCCGGTCGCACAGGAGCAATCCAGTTCAGATCAGGCTCATATGGAGAACCCTATACCTGCCGCCTACGAAATGGACATGGCTGATTCTGCGCCTGAAAATGCGTAAGTGTTGTCCCTCGATTAACAGTCTCTGAAATTTTACTGACACTTGCAACAGCCCTCGAGGGCCCAAAGGACTACACGGCGGCCGCCCACAAGCCAATCGAGGACGAGGCAGCATGAGCAACAAAGGCGGAGATTCTGCATTACATCGGACTCGGGGCAATGATAGAATCAATTCACACGGCAACATACGTGGAGCTCCCAAGGGCCCACGTAACTCTCAGGATCGAGGGGCTCGCCCGGGTATGCAGAAGGCCCTAAACAACATGGCTCTCGCAAATGTCGCAGGGATGCAAAACCCAATGATGATGAACGGAGGCCAGTCACCACAAACACCGATGCAGATGTCACCACAACAACAGATGGAATTCATGGCCATGATGGAACAACAGACTCGTATGATGGCGCAACTCACTGGCATGATGCCCGGTGGCAATGGAGCATTCCCTCAAGCAGGCGGGCAACAAAATGGGCACGGTCGGTCCTTGTTTGATAGAGTCGAGCCTTCACGTGGTCGGGGCGGCCGAGGTCGAGGACGAGGAGGTTCCAATCAAAACGGTCACATCAAGAGCCCTCCCAAGACTGGTGATAACGACACCTCTATGGAAGGCGATGAGCAATCGACAGATGCTGCCGGCATGGATGTTGATCAACCCGCCGGTCAGCAAAAACAGGACGCAGCCAACACAATGTGCCACTTCAATTTAAGGTGTACCAACAAAGACTGCCCGTACGTCCATCAGTCGCCAGCTGCTCCTACAGGGACAACTGTGGACATGTCTGACACCTGCACATTTGGCGCGGCCTGCAAAAACCCAAAGTGCACCGGCAAACATCCCTCACCAGCACAACTAAAAGCGTCCCTAGCGCAAGAAATCTGCAAATTCTTCCCGAACTGCACGCGGCCGAATTGCCCCTACAAGCACCCAAACGCTCCCCTCTGCCGATTCGGCTCGAATTGCAAGACACCAAACTGCCAATTCACACACTTGGAGATCCCATGTCACTTTAATCCTTGTACGAATATGCGATGCCCCTATAAACACAGCCCAGGCCAGCAAAAGGCAACCAGCCTGGCGGACTATACCTGGACTCCAGACAAGCAGACGCAAACACCCCAGTCCGCTGCAACTGCAGCATCGGGAGACCACGTCAGCGACCGAAGATTCGTGGACGAGAACGCGGGCGAGGAGGAGCTCGTCAAGCCGGAAACAACAGCTGGTAACGGAGAGGGCGTCGTCACCTAGGATCTGATGGAGAAACGGACCGGACGGGAAATGCATTATTGGATGGACTTCTATGTACATTACGATTGATAGTTTGCTGGCGGCCGGCCCACCCCTCACAAAATGAAGGGAAATGAGGCCCTCGAGATTGAACGGCGCACTGGCTGAGGGGATTAAACACTCGGCCTGGTACTACTAGTGATACCATAGCTATTCCAATCTCGAGAATTTGTTTGTGTGTGTGTGTTTAAATTACAGTACTGATGATTCCTGGCTTCCTCTGCTTCCGTAACTATTTCTTATTTTTCTATAGCACACTTACCGCCCTGTAGCAGAGAACGCCGCTTTAGTATGCATCATTTTCGATCTTTCCCGTCCCGCATGGTTGCCCATCTCCGCTGGCATTCCGGGGGTCTTCGCTGCAACAGTGGGCGGAATTTGCAACAGCCAATACAGGGGCAGGACGCTGACTTTAGTCATAATGGTAACATTTAAGATTCCACACTAAGCATTAGCCTTCGTCCAGACGGCAGTACTTTGCGAAGACGATGACTCCGCCTTGCGCTACGGATGCGGGTATAAGAGATATACATCTCTCACAAATATATATAATGCCGGTGTGTGGTTGATTTTTAGGGTTTGACCTTCTCGAGTTGTTGACGGCTTGAATGGTTAACGAAGCGGTCGTTTCCTTTCCAAATCACAGGTTTTTACCGCCTAGACAAATATTCTTTCCAGAACCCTCGCCGCAAAAGTCATAGGAGGGGAGGTCCCTTCGGTGGGCTTCGTTTTGTAAGGAAGCACGATTTGAACAGTCTACGGAGTTCTGCGGTGGTGAAATACCTTTTAAAGCTATGGATCCCAACACCAGCCTGGAAGACGTTGTTTCGGCGCTGCAGGGGATTCTATCCGCAACTGGTTTGCCTACGTCGCTGAACATACGGGGAGCCCAGGGTGTGCTACCAGAAAGTATACCCCAGCTCAAGGCAGCGAGTCTGCAAGAAGCAGGCCTGGCGTCAACTTCCTCATCATCTGCCAATACGCTCCAGGCACTCGCCCAGCATCTCAGCTCAGACATCCTCCCGTACCTCAACCGACAATCACTGTCCCCAAACTACTACGGATTCATCACCGGTGGCGCAACGCCCGCCGCCCTGCTGGGTGATCTGTTGGCCGTGGTCTGCGATCAAAACGTGCATGTGCATCTCCCCAACGACACGATTGCGACGGCGGTGGAAGTCCAGGCTTTGAACCTGCTCATCCAGCTTTTCCGACTGCCCCAGGAGCAGTGGGCGATCGGGGGCGCGGGGTCCGGTGGAGGCGTCTTTACGACGGGTGCCACTGCCAGCAATGTTTTGGGCCTGGCGCTGGGGAGGGAATACGTGATTCGCAGGGCGCTGGAAAAGAAAGGAATAGCAGAAAGCACATCTCTCAGTGTGGGGGAAAATGGATTAGCGGAATTGATGGCCCTCGCTGGTGTGCAGAAACTGCAGGTGTTGAGTACTTTGCCGCACTCCAGTGTCGTCAAGGCTGCTGGCGTGCTGGGCATTGGTCGCAGAAACGTGATTTCAGTTGCAAATCCAGATGATCCCCTGCAGATTGATATTGACAAACTCGAGGTCGAAGCAAACAGGGAAGGAGTCTTGAACATCCTTGCCATATCTTCGGGCGAGGTAAACACCGGTCGATATGCAACAGGTTCACTGGAAGAGATGACGAAGCTCCGCAACTTCTGCACGGAACATGGTATTTGGATCCACGTCGACGGAGCATTCGGCTTGTTCGGTCGGTTGTTCTCCCCAGAGGATGTCGAACATGGGGAGATTGTGCGTGGAGTGACGGGAATAGAACTCGCAGATTCAATAACAGGCGACTGCCATAAGTTGTTGAATGTGCCTTACGACTGCGGCGTATTCTTCACCAAGCACAAGAGTCTCAGTGAGGACGTCTTCCGCAATGGCACCGCGGCTTATCTCACAAGCGGCCTCACCGCTGCAGAAGAAATCCAGACACCGCTCAACATCGGCATTGAAAACTCCAGGCGGTTCCGTGCCTTACCCGTCTATTCTACCATCAAGGCATATGGTAGGGAAGGATATGTGAACATGCTGAAGAGGCAAGTCGGACTTGCCAGACGGGTGACCCACTGGCTCTTGAACGACGATAGATTCGAAGTTTTGCCTCGGAGTTCTTCTAAAGATGAGACTCTGGCAAAGACTTTCATGGTCGTTCTCTTCCGAATTAGGGATGAAAGTCAGACCAAGGATTTTGTGAAGAGAATAAATGCCACGGGGAAGATATTCGTCAGTGGCACTGTCTGGGAAGGTCAAGCTGCTGCTCGGATAGCGGTGAGCAACTGGCGCGTTGATATCGACAGGGACGCCAGGATCATTCAAGAAGTTTTGAGTGAAGTAGCTGGTGGTCGATAAATGGACTCAAACATAGAGCCATCAATCAGTTCTGAGTGTATGGGTTTGCTCAAACTAACTCGGTATAGATATCGCAGTTCACAGCCCACCCCCGTGACCCTAAACCGTCGATATACAGCTACAGGACGGTATGAAGCAGTTATACCATTTCTATGGTTAGATTTAGGTCAAAAAACTGCACCACCAATTATGAAGATTCTCTCCTCTTCCTTTTGAATCCATTGTACTGCTTTGTTTGCGTTTTGGGCAAGGGCATTGCGAGAAGTTGACGGTTCACCGACACAGTACAGCTCAAACATCGGAGTCACCCAAGCTAGGGCAGTCGAATGAGTGCCAACACTGTGATGGACTTTCACCGCGGCATGCTTTGCGTGAACGCTTGCATGCAATCGGTGATAGACCGACATCAACCGTCTTCGTTGCTTGAGGGTCTCGAAGCTAGGTGAGAAGGATGGCATGAAAAACTGGACGTTTCCCTTAGATTTGTAGAGAAAATGACGGAGAACGGTGCCTGCGATGATGTCCTTGGGTGAAGGTCGACCAGCATGGACTGCATTTTGGATGACCTTCATGCTACCATTTCGATGAAATTCCTGAACGAGATAGTTCTTCATACTTTGCAGGTCTTCGAAGCCTTCCTTATTGGCGCTCAGCAGTATGATAGCTACCGAGTCTTCTTTTGCGATATGCTCGTTCGTGTCGAGCTCACGCACCTGAGCCCCGCCCATGTCAAGGAAGCTCACGTACATATAGAGATAGCCGGTCTTGTTGAAGCCGGGAAGACATATTGGAACCCAAGACTCCCCTCCGCCTGCTTTAATGCCTTCAGCTTCAAAGAGCATATTGAAGATCAGTTGTAGGTCACTGGGATGCAGCGAATGTTTTTTGGGCCGAATGACCGACACTAATCTGCCTCCCGCCACAACCAGACCATACAGTAGATCATCAACACGAGCTTTGATCATAGTAGTATTGATAACGCTGCGATGTGATTTTCGTATCTTTAAACACTCCAGTGCAGATAACAGAGTAGAAGGGGAGCCCCTTGTGAAGCTGTCTGCAAGTGAGGAAAGTAGGACTTCTGTGCCTTGCAAAGGTCTCCTCAAATCCGTGGAAGGACGTATGGAAAACAAATGCGTCAGTGTCGGGAGAGTTAAGGTTGAGAGGATCTGCATGTATAGGGCATCAAGCTGAACTCGAACCTGGGCTTCGCTTTCGGGCAGATTTGTAATGCCTACAAGAAACAGATTGGTTTGTGACAAGACCACGAAAAGCGTGCCATTTGCCTGGAAACTCCTAAGTTCATCGTTGTTGTCATAGTAGGAGGAAATGACGGTTTGTATGATTCCAACGTAGCTCGATATTATAGCATCGGAGCCATGGCGGGTGTAGATAGGCTTTCCAGCTGCAGATAGGATTAGAAAGTGTTTGCGCTTGGATTTCCACAACGAATGAGCGAGCTCGTCGCCTGCAATGTGCTCATCAAGTTCTTCGAACTCTTTCTCGAAGTCGACATCGCCAATTTCAACAAGGCCATCGTCATCCTCCTCGAACAGTGCTAGTGAACCCAAAGACGATGAAAGAACCTGATCTTCTTGTACATCTGCATCAAAAATGCTTTCTGCCTCTTGAATGAATCGACCGAATGGGGTGAAGCTCCTCACACTGGAGCTATCCTCCCCAAGGTCGCTTGTCCTATTACTGACTGAAGGACGAATTGAAGGGGTGGAGGAAACACGAGATGGAGCAATCCGCACTTCTTTGGAGCCATCTGGGCGATTGTAGCTGTTCACATCGGTCATAGATACGGCGGTTGTGGCCGTAGATGTAAGGGCACCTCTTGTAGGTGGGCGGGAGCCATGACTTGTCGACGGTCTAACATGCATGAGATTTAATTCGCTGGGTCGAGGGGGTAGTGGAGGTCTTTCTTCCTCGACACTTGAAGCCTGGGACTTGTCGTTCGAGGCCATGGATGTCGAAGCCTCGATGATGTCAGTGGAAAATTGGGAAGACTGCAGTGGAAAAGGGTGGGATGGAGGGCCATCCGAAGTCTGAAATCGTTTCAACCCCCATCACTGGATCTACTCGGGGTGTACTCGACCCGTTCCATAAATTGGACATCGACGAGAGAGGCGAATGAACATGCTGCAGTGCGTTATCTGCCGGAGCAGAAGCGCGAAGGATGAACAGAACACTAACTAGTGCAGGCTCGGGCTCAGGCTGAGCCACAGCCTTGTCGTAACTCAAAAAGTGTCAGGGCGTTGTGGTCGACAGCCTTGGCGGTCTAACCGTAACCATCTGACAGCGAGGACAGGCCTCCTCATCCCTCGTTTACCCAAGGACACCTTTTACATCCCAACCTTGGAACGTTTGATGTCGTGTATTCCAGTGAAATACACAGTTACCAAGGCCCTCTTTCGAATTCACCTTCAAGATTTGGAAACGAAGCCCTGTTACAAATGGCAGAAATTGGCGTTACTCTCACCTGTCCAAATTGAACTTTCCACGTTGCCATGCCAGTGGATACAGGCAACTTCTAATTGTCGATACCTATGCGTTTCGAAAAGGCGCACAAGAATACCAAGCCGAATCGCTGAAGGGGTTATCAATTCAAAGCTGCCATATTACCCGATGACTGAGACACAATGGCCGCCGATTCCAAAGCCGTCCGTCGTTATCATGCTGGCGTTGAGAGGGCACTAGGGCTATTTGATGCTACCAACGAGTGGGCAGATTACATTGCTTTTCTTAGTCGACTTGCGAAGTCCTTACAGGCATCCCCACCTGATACTGATGTGCCATTCAAACCCACCTTGGCCAAGTATCTCGCACTGTGCTTGAAGCCATCGCTACCAGCAGGAGTACATCAGAAATCACTGGAAGTGTACGACCTCATCTTTTCTTTGCTGGGCAAGGATGGCTTGTCCCGTGACCTCGCTATCTGGCTGCCAGGCGTCTCCCAGACGCTCACTTTTGCATCCTTGACCACACGGCCTCTGTTCCTATCCTTGTATGATGAACATATCCTAAAATTATCGAGCCAAACAATCAGACCGGCACTCAGAGCCATCATTCTGTCCTTACTTCCGGGCATTGAGGAAGAGAACAGCGAGGATTTTGACAGGACCCTTAGAACGTTTGACAGAATACGCGAGATTTTCGCCGAAGATGATGTTGAAGAATTCTTCTGGCAGAGTCTCTTTCTAGCTTCAATCACGAGTATAAACAAACGACCAGGAGCACTTGTTTATTTGACTCGATATCTTCCAAAGCTAGGTCCGAGCAACCATGTGACGGGGCAAGATCCTGCTAAAAGCGAGGCCGACGAATTTATGAGGTTAGCTATCAAGTCTGTCACTACCCCAGAACCAGGCCTACTAGTGCGTTGCTTTGCAACAGGATTACAAGACGATCAACAACTAGTCCAACGTGGCTTCCTTGATCTTTTGGTATCGCATCTTCCGCTCAATGCTCCTATTCTTCGGACTCGCGTCGTAGCCGACGACTTGGACATTCTTGTTTCTGCTGCGATGTCCGTGGTATTGAGACGAGACATGAGTTTGAATCGCCGTCTGTGGACTTGGTTTATGGGAAGTGAAGATAAAAGAGAGGGTTCGACTGATCTGCCTTCTGACGCCGCTGGTGCTCTATCCCCAATTGCACCCGGTCGACAAGGGTCGTCTACAACCTCCAAGCACGACTTCTTTGCCATCCACGGGCTTGAGTCTGTGATTCGCAGTCTCCAGAAAATGTTGAGCAAGTCGTCTTCCTCCCCTGTGGATAGAGCGCGTCCCTTTCGAATTATGTTGTCATTGATGGATCGGTGGGTCATTGGCAGACAACCAGTCGAAGCATTGTTTATTATCGCGATGCGAGACCTACAGCAATACCAGACCACTGCACCTTCTCAAGCCTCGTTTGATGAAGTATTTAGAAGTTCCAATGTCTTTTTCGATGCCATCGAGCCTCATGTTGTTGCGGCTCAGCTATTCCTCCTGCTCCGCCAAAGACAACTCGATCTCATTGAGTTTATTGTATCGAACTTCAGTCTTCAAGAAGAGGACATGACAGCAACTCATCTCCCGCTATTGTGTCTAGCTATCTCAGAGATGCTACTTGAGGACAACAAATCTCACAAGAACGAGTCTCTCCGGAATGATGATGTATCATATGACAATCAACTTGCGAGACTGTTGGACGGTCTAGTCACCTTGCTGCCCCAGGAAGCGGCAGACTCATCAGCGTTACTTTCAAAATCGGAACCAACAGAAGACATAATTTCTCACCTTGAAGCCTTTTACACCCACTCTTCACGAAGGAAGGCCAACAAGATCGATTTTATAGGTTCAGACGGAGCAGCACAGCTCTTGCTCCGGAATGTTACACTCTGTGTCCTCCAGTGTCTTAACAGTTCTACCCGCCAATTCCTACTTGCTCCCTTGACCAGCGCGGTTTTAAAATGCATTTCAAAGTCTGGCAGCCAAAAAACACTCCGCGAGCTGAAGTTGGGAGACCAACTTGGAAAGGTGCTGAGTACCGGAACTGGAACGCTCAGCGAGAGATACGAGGTTACAAGAACCGTTTCGAAGATAATTGATACCCTCCATTCCTTCGATACAGGAGTGTCGACGCTATCGGAGCACGATCTACTCTCCTTGGTACCCATTTTAGTCGCTCAATTATGGGAAGTGCTTCTGCCTAGCACACCCCAGTTTCATGTTGAAGCGGTCGAGCAGATATGGAATCTTCGTCTGATATCGAAAGATCTGCTCGTCGTCGATAGCAAACTGATGGAATTACTATGTCTACACGCTGATTGGACAGACATTCTTGAGGATGACATGGCACGTTTTTCCACACTCTGGCTGCATACTCGCTTTCCTGAAGTTATTGTGGACTTCTTCTTAGCCGAGAAGCGCTCTAGCGAAGACGAAGTGCCCTGGTCAATGCTGAGGCAACCTGTGCTGAGCATTCTAGACGGACTAAATGTTAATCAGGAGAATGACCCTCGACTTATGTGGCTGATCAACTTGCCATCGTTGCGGCCAGTCTTTAAGATAGTCCACTCGGTGACTGTGCAGGACAGCTCACAACCACAACTTTTTCTGCTCAGTCTTCATCGGGTTCAGAAAGTTGTGACCATCGCTCGACAATCGAATTCGCAAAGAAGCGACTTCTTCGGGGCCGAAGGCTTTGGAGAAACTCTGCTAGAATTCTGCACAGAAATTTTGTCAATGGCCGAGGCACACACAGTGGCTTCGAAATCTGCACTGTCGATCTTGCGCCTCATGATCGATGATGTTGATGTTCGAGGAAAACAGTCGCTAATTGACCTTCTCATTCATCATTTGTCTGGACCTGGGGAGGACGTACAGCTCCAAGAGAGTATTTTGGAAACATTGCAAGCAATTTTTACTAAGTCAACTTCCTCCGAACCTCCGCCTAATGAATTGATATTGGTTCTCATGGCTGGAATTTCTTCGCCAAAGGTCGACTCCATGGTCGATAAGTGGATCACATTGCTCTGTAACACATTACCACTGTGCTCTACCCAAAATTTGTTTGCAAATATGCTGAAGCTGACATCCTGCTTCTCCGGGAGTATCAAGCGCAATTTTGAGCATATCCAACGGTTGTATGGGAGAACAAGTTCAAACGTTCACTTGAATGGTGACAAAACCTCTCTTGAGACAAAAAGCCCCGAAAAATCCATCAACAATCTCCTGGCTGGTTTGGAATACATTCTTGCGAGAGCCCATACCCACCTCAGCGAGCAGAGTCTTGTGTCGGACAATTCAAAACCAACCATAGGAGAGGCGATACAATCTCGCTCAATAGCAAACAATAGATTGACCGTGATTCTGTGCATGCAAGATACTATCAAGCTTTGCGCGGAAATATGGGCATGGCGCATTCTCAAAAGATCTGTTGCCATTGTGACAGACACGAAATCCTTCAATTACATGTCGTCACGGCTGCGAACAAGGACACGAAGAATTCTTGAGCATCTGGCGGATGCTGAACCACAAGAATGCTTGGAAACACTGATGGGCATATGGGTCGAAGAGACTAAACGAGGTGCAGACCAGGGTGCCAGTCTGAACTTAATGCAGAGCCTCGATGGCGCGCGACCCAAGTTCATGATGCCGGCAACCTTCAATGCCATATACAATCGGACGAATCCGGCAGCTTTAGATCAAACACAAAAGTCAAGTTTATCAGTCGATGTCAATGCAACCGAGTTGATGGCGTTCCTCATCGCCTACACCAGTGCTCTGGAAGACGATTTGTTGGAGGAAATCTGGACTGACTGCACTGCTTTTCTACGTGAAGTGTTGGCAAATCCCATGCCACACCGTCAAATTCTCCTCCGACTGTTAGAATTCGTTGCTGTCATGTGTCAAAAAATGGAGAATACCAATTTTGGCGAAGTGCTCAAGATGCGTCGCGAATTGGCTGATTTATGCGCAAGGCTATTCACAGCAATTTTCACAATCAAACCAGTCAGCCTAGAATCCATACCTGTGCGATCATCTGAAGAAACGAAGCGAACAGCCGAGACATTCACAATTCAGCGAAGAAACACCCTTTCCGTTGGCAACGCCATTCATATTTTGTGTGAATCACTTCCAGCTATTGGAAATGTTCTAGGAGACTCGGACAGAGTTTACTCTGCCTTTTCTGGTATCGCGGTCCACATTAGTGGACCGGCACTCCGCGCAAAACAATTCCCACAGACAGTCAATGTGGACTTGTTGCGCTTGTTACGATTGATGTCTAAATCACAGCCGAACAATAAGGTATGGAAGAAGGATATTCTGGAAGCGTACAATGACCCTAAATTTTTCCAAACGCCGCTCCAACTGGCAGAAGAGGGCTGGCTCCCACTCATCAGACAGTTCTTGCTTAGTGACAAGGGCTTGATGACCGAACTTCTTGCCCGAATAACACCGCCAACCACAGCTGGCCTTATGTTCGGTGTTGGAGCTACCGCAGCACGAACTGAAGCCGATCGCAGAACCCAAATAACCTTGAAAAGAATGGCCCTCCTCCTACTCGCTGGCGACATTGACACATTCGGGCCGGACCTCACCCAAATAATGCGCAAGATTGAAGAAATTCTAACTGCAACCGTATCTTCCTCGCCATCATCCAGCACGCGAGGGGACGTATATATCCTCCTACGTGCCATAGTTATGTCCTTCTCCCAGGTCCAGCTGGCAGGCACCTGGCCGATCGTAGACATCGAGCTCCGAACACTTTTTGCAAGCATGCAGAACGGCAGTGGCAATCCAGAGGACGATGAGAGCTCTGCATCGGCAACTTTCACGCCGTTCTCGCAACTCCAGGGCGCTAAACTTCTCGATTTACTCCTGCTTCTCAAGCCAGAAGAGTTTCAATTGCATGAGTGGCTCTTCGTCACCGACACTGTAGATGCTGTGTACCCACCGCATGATTTTGCGCCTTCCGCAGTGGCGGATACCATGTCGTTGTCAATCGGCGGAGGAGGCGCCGGGTCTATCACAGGTGTTGCTTCATCGGGAGATGTTGAGCTGCCAGGCGCGTTGTCGAAGAATGAAGCTCGAAAACCCTGGCTCTGTAACGATCTGAGCCGGTCAGTAGACGATGTGCAGGCGCTATTGCGCCCTTTCTTCCGCCAATTGAGTATTCATGCATTTGAGAACACCTACAGTCTTCAAGATGTCGACATTGAGAGTTGTCGGAGAGACCTCCTTGCGGATATCTTTGTTGATTGAATAGAATCTTTAGATCTTCCCCCTCCTTCCGTTCTGGGATCAGAATGGAGTTCACCTTAAACCAAAAAATTCAGCCTTCAAGGATCGAATCAAGAGATATGTCATGATTTTGAAGGCTTTTATTAAGTTTCCCGAATATGCACAATGTTCTCATGCATACATTCATGTTTCAACTTGCTGGAACTGCTTTTCTCTACACGCCAGATACAGATCTTCTCGCTAGGTGTGTGGAAGGGTCCTCTCCACCTCAGCATGTCCACCCGCGTTGTATCTTACACATATCTATGATGCTGTAGTATTCCTCGCCCCTTCACTTCTTCCACGGGTTTCAATCAGCATCCAATCTCGCCACAGGCGGGGTATCGTCGACCTGAATACCACCTCTCTTGCGCTCATTGGCATCGTGGAAAGGCAATCTCCAACCACCCTCACTAATCGGAGTACTCAACCACAGACGCATAAGATGTCGCCGACGCATGCCCGAATCCGGAGCGTAGTCTCTGTACGCAGTACGGGCGTGCAGGGTATGCGCATTCGACACGAATTGAATATCGCCGACCTCAAGGATCATATGCAGCTTAACGCGCGAGCAAACGTTCTCCAGCGTCTCGATCGCGTGCACCTGCTCCACTGATAGCGGCGGGATGATCCCCTTGTCCGAGAACCGCGTCAAACTCCGCACGTAGTATGGGTCCCACTTGCAGTACAGGCGTTGTTCCTTCCCTTCCTCGGGCGTCTCGAGGTAGAACACGCTGGTGCGGATATACGGCTCTTCGCCCTGGCTGACCTCGCCTTTGCGGTCGAAGTACCAGACGGGAGAGGTGAGCAGCTCCGCGACGGCGGGGTACTCGTCCTGTAGGATGTTCCAGACCTTGTGGACACAGGCAACGTCGGACTCGCCGCCCTCCTCTGCGCGAGAGAGGCACAACAGGCCAACGACGTCAGAGTCATCGGCGTGGAAGAACTGGCGCGCGTTGGTGCGGTAGATGCGCACCTTGTCGATCGCGGTGCTGTCCTCACCCAGGTCCTTCACGTGGCCCAGGATATGGCCCTTCCCGTTCTGCGACACCGGGTACCCGATGTAAGTGCCTAGCCCAAAGTACGCCACCCCGGATTTGTGAATGCCCCATTCATGCACGGGGAATCCCTTGTACAGGATGAAACCCTTGCCGTTCAGCAGCTCGTTGCGCATTGCCTGCAGACTTGCTGACAGCTTTGGTAGTTTAAAGTTGCTCGGGCTAATCCCCGTCAGCGGGTGACCCTCGCGGATAAACGTGTCGGCGGCGTCAGAGAGCTCTGCGATCTCCTCGGCGGAGAATGCGTGCGTCCAGCGCTCGGGGTGGGCTGCGTAATCGTCTGCTTCCCATACTGTTGGGCCCGAAATGCTGATGGGGAATGCGCTGTACGGGTACAATTGGTCGTAGACTGGAGGGTGTTGCCCGGATGTTTTGAAGCCGTCTGGAAAGATGGAGAGATCGATGGTCTTCTCACTTTTGAGGCTGGAAGGCGCAGGCGCCGTAGTGGTGGTTGATTCCACCGCGGTCGGTGCCATTGTTTTTAGATATATTGGCGACTTGGGCTATTCTGTTGATGGCGGCGATCCTTTTATATGGTGATTCCGGGTCCTAGGCTTGAAGCTTGGACAGATAGCGAGGCACTCGTCTTGTAAGGCTCTCAGCCGAAAACCAAAGCACCAGAGATCAGAGGTAACGTTGATATATATAGATGAGGAGAGCTCTCTGGTAGTGTATCGGACTTCTAGGTCACAACTGCACAGGGAGAATTAAAGTGATGGAAAAACTCTTACCTTTGACAAACAACAGATGATGAGGTATTATGGACATCTCCGAAGTCGCAGAGCTGTAACATTGCGAGCAATATGAGGACTGAGCAGTTCCCTGCTGGTGGACAGCAAAGGGAGGGGTCGATGATGTTGATCGAAATCGAGTGGGGGCATTGCGTGATGAGGTGGTGCAAAGTCAATGGGCCGCGTGTGAGGGCTCGTCCCTGGATATGTCCGCCCTGGCCCTCGGGCTGGCCTCTGGGGCAACCAGACAAACACCAGAGGAACACGGTGAGAAGCGCGGGATGGTTCCGATTGACACGTTCGAGATATGAGTACTTGGTACGTAAGTAGTCACATGCTGATATTTCACCAATCTATGGATAGGGGCAGTTGATAACCTAGGAGAATCACCGGTAATATGTAAGAATTACTCTTGGGAGGATGTGGGTGTACTGAGATCGATACTCTTGCCAATGATAAATCGAATGGATCACCCCCAGGGGACTTGTTGGTACCATTCCCGACCCCAAGGCCGGACGATCAAAAAACTTCGCATCGTGTCATCGTGACTTCTATTTCACATGATAGCACAACAGCCCATCCCCTGCCCTGCCCGAGGCCGCGGCCGCCCAACTCTCGCAGCACCACAAGCCGAATACCTCACAGGCACGGGAAACCCATTCCCCTGCCCAGAGGGCAACACATTCCCCTGCCCAGAGGGCAACACATTCCCCCTTCCATCTGTCATGGTATATCCGTTCCCCAATCCACCCATCTGCGCGGGGTTCTCAATCACCATCCTAGTCAGATTCCCATCGTAGTCGCCCTTCTTGTTGCAGCTGGGACACGAGTTGGCGGTCGCGGCGATGTATCGAGGTGCAAATGCGCCCTGGCGTGCCGGTATGTACTCATGGTAGTTGCTCGAGGAGAAGCCACCGCCGTGGCGGCAGGGCTTGACGATCGTCATCCATTTGTGTGCGCAGGTGTGCGAGGCGAAGGATTCGGTTTGGCACATCGTGAGGAAGTGAGGCGTGGTTTGGGAGTGAGTGAGATTTGAGTCGACGGTGGCGGCTGAGAGTAGAGTATCGTGTGGCTGGGAATTTGTTGCTATGTGACTCCCAGCATCCCCCGCAATCACAGGTGACTGGCAAGGATGCTTGCAGCGTATTGAGCAGTTCCACAGGAAAGTAACAGATATTGGTGAGCAGCTCAGTTGATTGCTGTTTATCGTCGTTCGGCTCGGCAGATTGAGATGACAATCTATGTAGTATGATCCTGCGGGGGGCGAAGCAAAAAACATCTGTAGATTGACTGCAGCTGCATCCGTGTCACTTGGTGGTTTGGTTTGGTTTGCTTCACTAGATCCCAGAGAAATATCCGTCACTAGAGATCCCTGTCACCGCCGTCATGAGTCCTTCTTCTCAGGTCCCGCGGCGTTATCAATAGCCCGTAGGAGCGCGTCCTCTTCCTCCTCGTCAACGCTATCCCTACCTCTCTTCTGGATAGCTTGCATAAGCTCATACATCTGACCGACCTGCTGATCGCTGAGTTTATCCAAAAGCGCGGTGTCGATCTTGCTGCCCTTCCATTCGTCCCCTTCCAGCATCTGGCCGTACTGTTGCCATTCAGTCAGGAAGCCCACGATGTGCAGTGGGTTCTCGATGTCTCTGTGGCGCCGGAACTCGGCTTTCAGATACGTGTCACCGAACACGCGCTCCTCGGGGCCCAGCTTCTTCCTGTGGATTCGTAGCAGCCGGCGGTACAGTGGGATTGGGGGCAGGAGCGCGAGCGCTGGTGTCCTTTTTCCGGGTTGAAAGGCCTGCGTCGCTGGCGACGCGAGAAGGCGAGCTGCAGCGCGCATTTTATGAGCTGGCAGTTACAGAGAGAAGACAAATCCACAAGCAAAGAAAAAGAAACAAAAAGAGCCAGTGTATCCCCTCGACAAAAACTCCCCTGGTTATCTATGAGGTCGGTTGGGGGAGGAAAAAAACGCGGTTGATGCTTGCAAGTTGTGTTCCTACATCATCATTATTGGCCAAAAGCCGATAATCAGCCGGTGGAATCGATATACCTAGCATCAACTACTACCACTTCTGCTCCTAGAATCATCAATGCAACGGAATGATTATTTCACTATAGACAAGAAAATGGAAAAAAGGCTAAAGAATTGGGTGCATCGTGTTCTCTTGCATTGCACTAATTACAATTAATACACCCTCCAGCGATTGATACGCTCAATAAGAATCTCAGGCTATTATATCTCTATCAATGCAGACATTCTCGCTTTTGGTGCTCCCAACAGAATCCTCCTCAAATCGCCAGCCAGGGGGCAAAGGTCTTCATAGTCAACATGTCGACTGAATTGGGGGTGTTGAAAAGATTGAGTTCGAAGCTCAAGGGGGTATCTGTGATTCGTCCGTGATTCGTAAAAATGAAAATGATAATACTGTACATGTTGGTGGGAATGGTCATAAGCTCATCATACATTCGTGTTCGAAAAGGTGAGACAGAGGCTTGGGAGAAATGAACTATTCGCTGCAGTCCATTTCATCAAAGGCTTCATCCGAGTTCATCCATGGGCCAAACTCTTCGCGAAGTTCATCAGGATCGGTAAATGCTTCATCGTCGAGAGGATGATAATGTTCGTCTTCATGATCAGGGTCTGTCACATACATGTCCAGGGCGTTAGTCAGAGAGAATTCGGCGAAATCCTCCATGTAGGCATCAGTATCAATCAGATGCATGGGATGCATCCGCTCTGGATCCTCCAGAACACCATGCGCCACAAACAAAGTGAGATGAAGATCTTTCCGCATCATGTCGGTTACGGTAGTCCAGCGACCATCTTCAAGCGTGAAAAAGCCGAGGGTGAGCTTCTTAAGGGCCGGTTGGCGTTTCAAGGTGTCGAGGAGATAATCTTGTGTTGTCGACATACAATCCAGATCCAGCATGTGAAGCTCGGGCCAGACACTGTCTCCCAATACATGTTTCAGATGGGTACAGGGTCCGAAATAGCCGAAATCGTCGAAGTTGATGGTAAGCTTTCGCAATCCACGAGCTGCTTTCAGTGCATCTCGCAGTTGACCCTTTTTGAAGTTCCCATAGCAGTTTTCGGCGGTCATGATGTCCAGTTCAATTCGATCATCTCTTTCCAAGCGAAAGTTGAGGTCGATTACTTTGAGATTGGCGAATACTTGACAAATGCTGTCCGAAGGAAGAAACCCGGTGAAGAATCTGGGACTAAGCACATGCACTTCCAGCTCTTTGATGGTTGTGAGGGGCTGGCCCTGACGAAAGAGTAGAGCTTTGAGTTGTTCTTTGGTATGCAAAGTGTCGGGCTCCAGAGGGAGAGTACAATCTAGTGCAAACATGGTCATGAATCTCTCAGAAAGAACGTGCTTGCATCTGCCAACGGTGGAAAGAACGACTTTTCTGAGTTTGGGGAATTTGGAGATACTGTCAGCAATCAGAGTGGCATATGCACCTGAGTTGAGAACAGTTTGTTGAGCCTCATAGAGTTTGTGGTAACGATCGTACTTGTTCTTGATCTCCAGCTGAAATTTCTGACGATTCCGTTCAAAGAGACGTTTCTCACGAGCGGTGGCACCTTTAGCGGGAGTCTCTGGTCGGTCAAAACTATGGTGGGGGGAATCAAAGTGGCGACTGAAGGCGTGAATGCAGCCAATATCGGCCAAGATGTTGCCCTCGAAAACAACCGTGTCGATAGACTTGGCTAGAGCCTCATGAGAAGCAATTGTATCGAGACGCTCGAGCGAGTCTTGACTGACATGGAATCGCACTCTCGTAATCAGGACTTCAGCTCCAATGGGGGCAAAACGATGGGCAACACGGCGCAGGTTAGCCACATCTGTGAAGTCCAGATGGTGACAGATTTTGAGGAGAACTTCATCTGGCAATTCTTCCATTTTGGCCGAGTGCGTAGGACAGGATGGTATGACGAGGTAGAGAATTGACGGTCGAATTGAGAATGTTGAAGGATTGAGGGGCAAGGTTCCGTGGTGTCTAAGGGACAAATCGACAGGAGGGAAGCCGTACAGACAAAGGATAGCTGGAAAAGGATGCAAAAGAAGGAAGCAATAGTATCAACAAGCTGATGGCTTTTCAGCCTCAAGCTTGGTAGATGGAGAATATAGTCTCAGACCATGCAGGATGGATGGAAGTGGTGAAAGTGGGATTGTTGATGGGAAACAGCACGAAGAAAGTTCCCTTTCGACTGAGGGTCGCAATCTTCAAGATACGGAGTCGGAAGCAGACCGTCCTGGGCCTCTTGGACCCTGGTCTACTGCTAGTTTCGGGAATAGAGCGAGTAATGAGAGGGAATAGGAGTGACGTCGGGATCGGGTAGAATTCTGCTTCGAGCGGTGGTGGTGGGGGGCGTGCCAGAAACGCGTGCGGCAGGCAGACGAGACTCGTGCTTGGGGCGATTATCTCCGGGCGCGTAAAGTGGTTTTTTGTTTCAGCTTTGGACTTTGCCAGGGAGGAAGGTGCGAGGGGTTTACCTGTTAGGGGGAGGCGCCAGGCACGTGTTGACCCTACCCGTGTTTGTGCAGGCAGCTCCTGCCCATTTGTCACATCGAATAGTGGCGGCTGCCCGTTGGGTGCCAGGCGCTCCAGGCAGGTGCTAGTGGCCGAGGGGCTCTGCTAGGTAACTAGCCAGCCACTAGCGCGAGTGGTTGGTGGGTTAACTGCGGGCTAACTGGCTCACCTGCTGCTTGCTGGAGCGACTCAGAGAACTGCACACACCTCTCAGGCTCTGGAGCGCAGTGCACACACCTCCACACCTCAAGCAGCACATCGCCGCTGCCACTGGCACCACCCGCAGCTCGCATCTACCTAATACTAACTACTCACCACCACTGCTCATTCCTATCGCCATTGCGTCGACCACAGTAACTACCCTCACACACAGACGCGAGACGCAGACTCCAACGCAACATCTTCCTCCCTCCCTCCATCCCTCTCTTCATTTCCCTCTCCGACTTCAGCCACTCGGCCGTTTCCTCTCGGGGCCTCAGTGCCACCACCACTTGTCTGACTCAACCTGCCCACAATTCCTCTCCGTTCACCAAACAGTCACACGCGGTGACTCCTCTATGGTCAGCTAGTGTAGGCCATCCTTGGCTCAGGGCTTTTGCTCTGAGCCTCGAGTGAAGCAATTTCTTCAGGCCTGACATTCTCCTTGAGTTGATTACGGCACCAATTTCGACATGGAGTCCGGCCGGGACAACGACGACCAGCCTTCCAAGCTGAAGACCAGAGGTGCTCATACACTACTTGCAAAACATCTCAATGGCAAACAGCAGGAATGGGACGCAATAGCCTCACAAAAGGACCCTCTTCGTCTTCTCGATCTTCCAGTCGACATCCTCCAGGCCATTCTCAGAGAGCTCACCCATACAAATGATCTGACTGCTCTAGCTCTCACTCACTCTGCCCTCCACGCTCTTGTCATCCCTCACATCTACTCGAGGTTCGATATTGTCTGGCCCGACGCGAATGCCACTTTCGAGAACCGCATGGGTGTAGACGCCCTCACGTACGGCCTGGCAACTTTGGTCATGGCCCAGGATGTCTTTGGGGAAGCTCCATACCAACAGCTCTCTCAACACACCTGTGAGAACTGTGGCCAACTCAGCCACCCCGCCGTGCAACCCTCCAACAACCCCCGAAAGATTCGCCGTGGTAATTACTTTGCACAGTATACTCGAAAATTTAGCCTTGGTAATGGCCCTGCGGACTGGGTCCAGGAATATCTCATCACCAAAGAGGGCGGCAAGATGCTTGGAACTCTCGTTGCCCTGGCCGTTGGGAGGATGCGGAACTTGGAAGCTTTTATCTGGGACATGCCAACCGGCGTTCTGAGAGATGTCTGGCTTGCCTTAGCCTCGCTGGGAAACCGTCATGATGGCCAGGAATGCCGTCTAGAGCGGGTTTGGGTTCGATGGCACGATAACCAAGACCAAGGCCCTTTGGCCTCTCCCCCTCCCCCGGGCGCTGGTCCTGGGCCACAGGTCTCCAACCTACCCTCTATTCTGGCTGGCCACGCTACATCCCTTTTTCAGATCCCTCCTTATCCAAGGGTCGAATTTCCAACATTTTCCATCCTGCCTCCACTCAGGAGCCTCAGTGTCCTGGATATCGACGAGCTTCCATATGCTGAAGAAATGAGTGTACTGATTGAAAGGTCGCTCGGCAAGCTACAAGAATTGAGAATCGGAATGGCCTCCCATGCCCAATTTGATATCTGGGCTAGACCTGCTGAAGACAGAGCCCCGGTCTTACCCCCTCTTATCCCAGGAATCGGCGACCAGTCTCCTCGCCCAGGAGGGCTTTTAGGAATTCTCGTACACAGGTTCTGTGATGCCTTCTCCCATCAAAAAGTAAACCAGCCCATCGTATCCGAACCTCAAAAGGCTTCTGCCGATGGAGTTGTAGAAGACACAGAAATAGAAGAGGATAAAGAGGACGATACTGAGAATACCATCAGTGCATCTGAAATCAACCAGCTTGGTGTTCTTTTATCCGCCCACAATATTCAAGATGAGGACTCCTCTGATATTCCCGTTTCAGTATCTAAGAGGACCACATACAATCAGCTTGCTGCATTGGCTCAGAACCAACCTCACATTGCAGGCGATCCGTTCCAAGACTCGTCCAAAGAGGACAGCGGCGGAGCACGAAAACTGCAACTGGAAACTCTCGAGGTCGAACGTGTCTATCTGTCCATTGCAGTCATGTCCAAAGCTCTTGACTGGTCGAGATTGAAGACCCTTACCCTCCTCGGTTGTCGGAATCATGAACAATTGTGGAAAGCCCTGCGCAAGCGTTTCACACCCACCAGCCGTCGCAGAGTGTCGACAACTCCTTCCAGACCATCTGTCAGCGGCGGCTCAGGTCTGCCACCAAGATCGCAAACGAGCACGCCTATCTCAAACCCAACCTCAGAGTACGATTATCCGCTCAGCTTGAAACGACTACACACTGACACAGTGTCGCCATCTCTCATCGCTTTCATCAGGGATACATTAGCACCTGATAGCCTTGAGTGGCTCTTCCTCCAGGAGAACACAGCATACAAGTCCCCAGTCTCAATTGTCGCGATATACCGAGGCGCAATTCGACGTCATCGATCCAGTCTGACTAAATTACTCATCGATAGCACCCTACGGAGCGAAGATTCTGAGACCCCAGACACCAACTGGCGACGATGGGTGTTTAGTCGTGAGCTCATTACTTGCATCACGAGTGGTAAGATGAAACTGAGGGAACTCAGCATGTCCATTGATTACAAGGACTGGCACTATTTCCTGCGAAGATTGCCTAATGCTACTACTTTGAGGTCGTTGCACATTCCTCATATAGCGGAGCACGTCCATGGAAACGTGCATTCTCGTGAAGCGGCTCTACAAGTACTTGACATTGTTGCCCTGCGGCCCGAGCTAGAGCTATGCTATCTTGGTATTCAACTTCAATGTTTCGAGATTCTTGAGTATGCAAACACTCGAAATGGTTCCAGTACGGGGCAGTCTAGAAACGGCGGTGGCGGTCACTCCGGTGACGACGTTGAAACAGACCATGAGACTGGGCCAGTTCACCCTAATGCTGTACATCACCCTCATCCTCACGTCCATGCAAATGCACAGCATGATTCCCATGACGACGATGATGGAGGGGATATGAACGATTCAAGTGATTTCGAAGGTGCTTCCGATTCGGGAGACGCAATGAGTGACGAAGACGATGCAGAGGGAACAAGTTCCAATAATATCAAGCCCACCTGGAGGTTACGGGAGATCTTATTCTATGACGACAAAATATCCATATTCAAGGCTAGGCATGGCAGGCTATAAAGGCCGAGGCATTGGGAGTCAGGGTGAATAGTGAAGGCAACGACTCTAGGACAACGGTTAATATATCATCGGAGGCAGTGCTTGAATTTCTAAGTTGGGACAGGTGGGCCTTTTGTACATGGACTTTGATTGAGATGCGAATCTTGAAGACTCAACAAACGGCGGAATGCCTCACGACGGAAAGGAAATAGTTTAAAATTCACCAGTTCATCACAAAGGACCGAAGTTGGCTGATTGATGGATGTATTTTCAGCGGTGTAGGTCCTACGGTGGGAAAACGCCACGGCTTCAATGGGTGCCCGATACAACAAATCACCGTCTCCACGCAGAGGCAGACAGACACACCTGCTCTCTCCAACCATAGGTAGTATGTAGCAAATAGGAACGCCAGTGTTTTGATCGCATTAGGTGCCACAATCTCTTGATTCGTAGTAGACATGCTCCTCTAACTGAGGAAGCATGGGACCCAGCAAACCGAGGCACGACATGACGCCTTGTGTCGTGAAGTGACATAGAGTATACTAATGTATCTTCATTCTCTACTAATTAACTTGTAGCTGACTTGGAGCGTCTTGTGATAAATAAATAAAACATACCCTCGTGATAATCGAAGGCGAATGGCCAAAAACGAAAAAAGAATCGATCCCAAGAGCATAGCAGTAAGTAAATATTGGCCCTTTCAGCTCGGGAGGCGCTCTAGTGGTAGACTCAGGTATGTAATATGTACCTACCATAGCTGAAAGAATAGCCTGCCAACCGAATGATAATGTACATACATACATACATACATACATACATACATACATACATACATACATACATACATACATACATACATACATACGTTGGTCGTTTAGTCTCCATACAGAAATGTACGTACGACGGTGACACCTCGTACGTAATTCAGGACGTCAAGACGAAAAGAAAGAGGGTCGACGCAGGCTGACTACAGACAGCTACCTACATGCCCTCTGGGCGGGCCTGAAAGAAAAGCAAGAATAGCATATAGCAGGCTGCAGACAGGCCATTGGGGACCGGGGGGGAGGGGGGGAGAATCCGAGCGCCCTGTCGAGAAAAGGAAGTTTAATGCCGGTTCTGTTTTTATTAAAATTGGGGAAGGGGACGAAGGACGCGTAAAGCTCGTATTTTGCCTCGCGATACGCGGCGATCGGGTGAGGCGGTACGATACGTACGGAGTAGAGAAATTCTATGATTTTACTGTGCTCGGTTGAACTATTTGGCAGAAAGCCGGGTGAGAGGTCTCAGGGCGGCTTGAGTACATACACTAATACAGGCAATGAATATCGCATGGCTTTTGGCCTAGAGCCGGGGAGAGGGATAAGTAGACGCGGATATGTTTCCGACTTCATTATTTGCTATTATTGTGCGAAGCAACTACCTAGTTAGGTATGATGGACCTAAGAATTCGGTACTCTGTACCAGTAGTACGTATTAGGTGACGTATTTCCTGACTATCGAGATATAGTATAATTGTATGGCCAAGATCTCTTACTCAGTATCGTATGGAGTACCGACCTTGTGCTGTGCCAGCCAGTCACCAGTATCCCCACCCAAGGTGTCAGTCAAGTTTACACTCACTGTGGAACCCTGAGACGAAATTTAAAACATTGGGAGGCCTCGACGTGCTCGAAGAAATCGCAAACATGGTAGAGACTGAAGCTACACGGATGTGGCAGTGTGGAACCCGAGAAGATATCACTCACGTTGGACTCACCGTTGTTTGTAAAAAGGCCATTGAGGTCGAAGCGCCACTTTCCGTGGAAAAGTCCCGCTCAGCCTTGCTAAACATTACTTGGCATAGGAAAATGTGGACTTGTGCCAGTGTCATCCAATAAGAAAACTTTGTTTTTCTTCCATGGAGGATGCACGTTGAGTATTGCACCGGCACTCCGTGGAGGACGCTAAAGTGGGCCCCCGCTGATACATGCATCATTGAGATCATGGCCATCATGATTTGGAATTGACACACTGCTATAAGTACATGGTTTAGGAGGGCAAGGGGACAGATGCAATGAATGCGTGGAATTGGGCCCTCATCAACCAGTACCGGAATATGGTGAAGGACCCCGACCGAATTGCAGTTGTGTGGAAAGGAGCTCCAAGTGTGCCGGGCTTCGCTGTAAGGAACAACATCCATGTTCGAGTCCGAAGAGCCAGGGCCAAGCTGCAAACCGTCGGAAATGCAGGGGCCAACTGTGCACCGGGCCCTTGCAGCCCTCGATGCTGGCTGTTTCTTTCCCCTAAACGCCCGTGGAGTAAATTGGTTAGTGCAGGAATGCTGCGAGACACTAGTTCTACTAATGAGGAAGCTGAGTACCGTCCAACCTCCTTGCTGGTGCATCACTGAGCCGTAGAGTGGTGACCAGCATGGTGAACAATACTCTCGGGTGAGCAAATATACCAGGCCGCTTCAATGTCTCAGGCTCTTGTACGTTGTTATTTTGACATCTTTCTCATTCTCGATCTGCGACATGGCAAACCAGGGATATTTGGGGGGATTAGAGGTCATTCTTGTGCAAAGACCCATCAGTTGCTCCGTCCACAGGGATGGCCCATGAGTGATTACAGCGATCATCATTCTTCACTAGTTATGGTGATCCGTCCTATTCCTATCATCTTTCTGGAAGCAAATGGCGGAGCCCTCTGTCGACCGGAGGCTTGATTTGTCCTTTTAGGCATGATGAGGCTGAGTGGTGAGAGTTGAGGGTGAAGGTGTGGTATGCAAGGCTTGCCAAGCAAAGCGATAGCTGAGTATGGAAAGTGTCAGCTTGAAAATAATAACCACCCGTAGGACTCGGTACATAGCCACCTCTGGTAACCCCTTTTCCGAAGAATAAACTACCACGGCATTTAACCGTTGCCCTTGTGCAATGCGCATAGATTTGTATAATCTTAATATGGTGCTGATATCAAGTCAGGGAATCGCCTCCGTTGCGACATAACAAGATGGTGACTTCGGTGTTGGGGGCTTTAACAACGTGGCAAAATCCTCTCGCCACAAGATTGAGATTCCGATAACCTAGAATTCATTCTTCCTCTATTTTCGGCGTCTCTGAACTTAATGTATTGATTGGCAACAACGTCACGGGCAACCAAACAAACTGGGATCGCTCCAGCACGTGATCAAGGGGTCCTTTCAGCCGATCTTCAACCTGTACACGGCCCCTGTTTCCAGAGGATGTAGGATGAAATCAATAGCGGACAAGAGAAAGTATTAGAATCTGTGGCAACAAGAATGGCAAGTTGGGGTTGAGCTCCCTCTTTCACATCAGATGTGATTGCCATGGGAAGCGTGATGGGAACAGGCTGGGACTACGTCCATGACTGACTGATTCGAGAGTCGAGGCTCCTCATTGCATCGTGGCTTCTCTATCAGTCGCGGCCTTGGGTGCCTGACCCGAGACCAGAATAGTGTTCCGCCCCAGCATTCGAAACTGCCCTTGTTGTCTTGGAGGTGGTGACGACGACTTGACATGCTAGAGATAGTTGGCACTTAGTGGCCGGTGCCGTTGCTCTTGACTTCTCCACTTCGTATACTCCGTAATCGTAACTGGATTCAAAATCCTCCGCTGTACCTCGTATCTACCAGTATACGGCGTTTAGATATAGACCTATTAGCACACTTTCTATAGAGCCTCAGAGGGGAAAGGCCGGCAGATCTCAAAAGAGTAATGAGACATGCAATAGAGTACCAGTCACAGTCTTGAACTCTTACCGTAATGTTTTAGTCGTCGATCGAAATATTCCTCTGGCAGGTTGAAATGACAGGACAATCCCATTGTGGAACAACATGCCTGCTAGGCCTGCATAGGGCTGGCGATCATCGCTTCAATGTAGTTGGTGGCTCTTCCAGCTGGCGAAACGCTTGTAGAGTTGGGAAACGGTACGAAGTGCCGAATTGGAAGGGCCGTGGGGCAGACATTTCACAATATCGACTCAGGACTGCGCCCCTATCTCTCCTCTGGAACTTTTGATCCTTCACACCATTGATCCACCAGGGTGATAGAGCCGGTGAACCGCATCAAACGAATCACTTGTATGCGGTTGAATGAGAGCATGATGCTCCTGAACTTTCATAGCCCCCGAAAGCGCCTAGTTGGCTCAGGAAGCATCGGCATGTTGGAAGTGGTTCGTGAGACGACTCCCCAAAGCAATACCAGTGCGCAACGCCCGCAACGGCTCAATTTCTGAAACAAACCCGTGACCGTTCGGGTGAATCTGGACCTTCATTCCACTTAACTTGTTCGACATGCTTCTGATAGGATAGTGTGATAAGTTGGTTGCAGTGCCACCAGCATCAGGGCGAGCTACAGGTCGTTGCCTGGACTTTGATTCCGCTTCCCCAACACCGCCTTGAACGAACAGCGATTGAAGATCGAACGGAACCTTCACTAATTCTCCCAGAGAATAGCCTAGAAGCATCACACATGAGCAGCAATTGGGCACTCTGTAGGGCGGTTGGACCAACAATGTGGCCGGGTCGCCTGTGCCGCCTAAACACACAGCTAGACCCTGTCCCGAGAATCCACTTGGTTCAGGGATGAAAGGATCGATGGACATGGGACATCTTCTGATAGGTTTGGATGTGGGAGGTGGACAATATGGTTAGAGTAGTGTTGAAGCGAAGGATGGAAAAGTGCATGGTGAGAGAATCCTTCGCGCGCCCTGAAAGCCACATGTCGAAGCCATTGTTTCCACCCACCTGATTAACATATCTGTCATCAAGTGGGCATTGATCCTTCTCATTGACGCCCTCGTAGAGTCGTAGCGATCCCTTTCGCGGTGAGTTTGATACAGAAGGACAAAACTGTGTCAGCGAGTGACCCCGTCCACGCAGATTTGTGGCGTCTGAAGGATTCTTCCCCGGCTCCGTGGGGTCTATTATTGTGCAACCGCCACACCTTGTGGCGCAGTTACATGCACAGAGCCGAGATTAATCTGGATCGAAAAGCCTCATACGAGGTATCTCGTATTGCCATAATCTCAACCCCGAAACATGGCATGGGAATTAGTTTTGGCTCAAAGACACAGGAGCACATCTAGCATGATATGTGCCAGTGGCGTATCTCCAATGGAAATACCTCTCGGAGCCACCTCCTTGTTGAATTGACGATATGTACGACAAGGGCCCGGCAGAGCGGCATTCATGCTTGAACGCAGTCCAACGTGATTCCCTAATGTAGCGGTTGTGAAGTGAGTGATGGGGTCCGTTACATGCGGCATGCTCCGCTTTTCCCAATCCTAAGCCCAAGAGTCCCATGGCGATGCTATACGGGGTACCTTCTTACCACCCATCGGTTGTCGAATTGAAAAAGAAGGTGAGGAAGGAGGTTCCACTAGGAGTGAGGGCAGGTCTGAATATAGTCGAGCGGGGCTTCTCAGGACCGCCGGGTCGGAGGATTTAAAGCGTTTCGGCATGGTGATAAGCATCATAGGGGTGGAGTTGGCCCCAGCGCTTGAACTTTTATCTGAGTGACACACTGAATACCACATGGGTGACACTTTGGCCGCTGGATGGTGGGAGCAAAGGGCTGAGAGCCAAGTAGTACGGAGTACAGCATCCAAAAGTCCCCACAAGAAATTCAATCCGGCAAAGAAGCGTTGAAGGATCATTTGCTCATGCTGAAACGCCACTTCCGGAATCGGTTATGGTGGCTAATCGCCCATGTCGCATGCAAGTGGGAGCGGTGGAGGCATGAATCGGCTTACCTAGGTAAGTATGGCCAGCTGCGAACAAAGAGATAAATCGAGAGGCGGCTCGTATGAGTAGAGAGGGTGATCCACCCCAGCCATCAATACGGAGCTGCTGACATGATTCTGGCAACACCGAACCAGCAAAGGCAGAAGCATGTGGGGAGAGGTTGTTGGCTAATGCGATGGAGTTAGCTAAACAGCGACGAAACTTGCAGGATGCGAATTGCCCCAGAGTCACCAAAAGGTGGTGATCTGACGAGAAAGCTTCATGGTCGATGGTGAAGGATGATTGTGCGTAAGATTTTGATGGCAAGTTCCGCTCCAGAAGGACGTTGCAAGCTTGTTGTCCTACGACGCTGTGTGTCTGGGCAGGACGAGCACTGAACCACCGCGCACCAGGTAGAATATGGAGTTCAAGTGTGCAGCCGCGACGCCGCCACCGGCCATGAGTTGCTAGCGACACTAGATCAGGCGAGTCGTGAGACACCTTAGGCGTGAAGTTTTTGTAAGTCAGTAGCACACGAACATGCCTGCTGCCTCATCTTCTTCCCATGACTAAGCCACCCGCCGCTTTACAGAAGGTGACAGCGTACGGAGTGCTCCGTACTGCCTCTCCTCGGGGTTTGGTCGCGGTTAAATGGAATAGTATCTACATTGTACCAGGGCCGCTGAATATCAATATTTGGCCCAATCCACAATGTCGCACTGTCTTCTGTGCATTTGATCTCCGTACGTTTCGGCTGGGACTTGATGATACAGTCCGGGTTGTATGGGGACGTAAGGGCTCTTGAAAAGCTACCGAATTCCTGACTCGTTAGGCGAGAGGCTCCAAAAATAAGAAATTTGCTGTCTCATCAGTTGCCTTGGTTAGTTGATTGACAGCAGAAAGTTAGATAGCTTATTGAAAGGTCGGATTGGGCACCTTTGTCAATCCGTGGTAAGTCGGGCCACGGCTAGATAGCAATCTACTTCAGAGGCTCGCGCACCTGGGGACAACACCTAAACTAGGTGAAACGTTAAAAGCGGCGGTCTGCGTTCCGTAATTAGGATCGAGCTAGATCTGGGCAGGCTTCATTTCCTCTCCTGCCTGCCTGGGTTAGGAATACCTAAGGTTGGGAGACTGAGTCCCTTCCTGATGGCTTTCCAGTGGTCGGTACTTCGCCCCAAAAGCCAGATGAACTCCAACTATGTGGTCGCCGGTGACCGGTTGGCTCGTTGGTACCCGCCATAGCTTAGGTTTCGAGTCCTGTGCAACAACTGCAAGGCCAAGGCGGTGGCAGCCTCGCTACCATCTGAGTTTGTGCATTCCCTGACAGTCTAGGCAACAAAGTGTCCCTCGGCCCACAACTGGCATTCCAGAAGTTGGGAGAAAGGGAGTTGTCCGATCATGGGATCGCGTGTTGCCATACACCTAATCTTCCTCTTCCATTTTGTTGGTCTTGCGACACTGGGGCTGCCCCGTAGGGAGTATCAACTCCCTCGTACTTCGTATAAAGTTCCACTTCCGCCCTGTAAACGGGTTCGCCTACGAGTATACTGCTCTTGGGTTTCGGTTCAGCCAATTTAGAGTTTGTTCCACATCTCTGGCACTATGCAGTATCGGTCCATTGGATATCTAGGGTGGCGCTGACTACCCCCTGCTGTTTATACCACCAATCATATCCTGATATTTCCGGTTTGCCATCGGGAAACTCGCCAACCAAAATGAATGAAATCTACCAGGGTAAACCTTGTTAGCAGAGTTCTTGAGTAACCCGTCCAGGGAGGAGTTGACGAGCGGGCCTACCCGACCTTGGGGGTCACTCGGTCAATCACTACGGAGCATATTAGTTGAGCCGTTTGTACCTGACGCTGAAACGTCTGGCCCAATCAGTGCCACATCCAAGACTCGCTGATACAACTGTGTGATTATAGGGACATCTTTCCAGCTCAAAATTTGTCTATTTGACCCCGTAACAATAATTCATGACAGATTTGTCGTCTTAGTCGAATCGGCAGTAAAGTGTCAGCGTCGTTGCGGTGCCCATGATCCCAGCAGACCATTGTCACTTCTTAGTCAAGACCCGCCTCCCTAGTAGTTGTACGACGTAACGTTGGATTACTGCCACCCAAACAACTCAACCTCATCACCTCCTAATGCAGTAAGCAGAAATTTGCAGCTTTTCCCCAAATTCACAAATGAGTAATCAATCCAGTTCGCAGATGCCCCTTGCCCATCCCTGCGAGGTATGAAGCCGCTTCCAGAGAATAAAAATGGTAGTGGTCTTGAAAGAGGTCAAGGTTGCCTTCACCTCGCGTCGAAGGTAGTGTAGTGAATGAAACAGCGATCATGCCAGTCCTCCAAAACCTGTGTGGATCGACCCGCCTCGTAGTCATATCGTCGTCATCGTAGGCCACTGGCCACACTCTCTCCCAGCTAATCTTCTCCTGCTGCTGCTCGGTTTGAGGCCTCAGCATCCGCCTTCCCTTTGCATTTGCCACCGGACATGTGACCGTTTCTTGCTGTCGTCCTGGTAAACTCCGTACCACAATGTGGACATATCGCTTTCATGGCGCTACCACTCTTTTCCCGTTGATGCCGTAGAAGATTGCTGAAAGTGGAGAATTGTCGACCGTTGCAGCCATGGTCCCAACATTGAGGCTTGGGCCTCGACGGCATGATTTCAATCTCGGCGGGTGAGGACTCTAAAGTCAGTGGTACTGGGGGGAAATGATGCATCGCCATCCCTATTGACGGCAAGGTTTGTTGGTTCGGCGACGGGTGGCCGGAGACGTAGAGCGCATTGGGTGAACCTGGCGACGATAGGCTCATGGCCGACCCGTGGGGAGAGTTTCTTCCTACCGAATAGTAGGCTTGCATGTCCTGTTCGCCGGGAGTCATAGAGTAGTCCCCGGCGTGCTGAGATGTGTGGCTTGGGAAATAGCCACTTTGAACCGGGTAGCCACCCATGGAAGGCGATAGGCCATACTGTGGCATGTTGTACATCTGCGGCATGGTTGATTCTCCCTGGGATGTCATTGCTGCCATCGAGGGCAACGTCTGGGACTGTAGAAGTTGATTTGAATCGGCTGCATAAGCTAGCAACATATCGCCACGGCTGTGGCTCCGATTCCGTGACACGTTTGGCCGACTGTGCCTAATTGGTGTACGGTCACGCACAGGCAGCGCTCCGAGAGCAGCCTGAGGGGAGTGAGATGAGCGTCGGCGATATGATATCTCAGAGGCGACAGTCTGTGGTGATACCATGAGTAACTGCTGTGCAGGATCGTGGGGATATGAAGCATGAATAGTCGACATTTCTTCGAAGTCTGGTGGAATGTTAGTGGTGGTGTTAAGGTGGAAGAAATCCCACTTACTGGGGAATGCCGTTAACATATCGTTTCCGTAAGACATCTGAGGTGGTGGGAATTGGGAGGACGGAGTAGGTAATACTTGGACGGCCATTCTCGTTCCCGATCAGTATGTCAGACCTGTAGGGGGGAATATGACTGGCTACTTACCCTTGGCGCTGCAATGCAAAAGGAGGTAGCCCTGCAGATGGCTCTATGGGTGTGGACTGCCGGTGGGCCGCAGTCCAGGGGGTTTGAGGATTGGAGTATGACTGACTCCCTGCCAATTCGGTGTTGTCTAGCTGCTGGGATCGCAAAACGTTGGTCGCTGGAACAGACGATCTAGGACGGTCTCCTCCAATCTGATGCGCCGAGGGTCGACCACCGCTGGTGCTCGAGACCCTGGCACGACTATACGCTGCACCACGAGACTGTTTGGCTGAGCGATCGGGTAAGGAAGAAGAAGTAGATAGGGTAGGAGGGTTGGAATGAGAAGAAGTTCGGTTCGCAATATTGACTGAGGGAGAGTCGAGCCTGCAGTAGCAAGCTCGGGACAACCCTGTGGTACTTTTAAGGTATCAGAAATCCTAGTTGCAGATTTCCTAGGGAGCGTTAAGAGCGGAAGATTGACGGCTCGGAATGGTGACTGTGGGGTGGCTTCCTGGTCAGCGTCTCGAAATAGTGCGCTTCTGTGCTGCGTTGGCTCGACACTTGGGATTGTTGCGAGAGGTAATAGTGGTCAGAGGCGTGGCTCAGCGATTGGTTCATGCGCGGATGATATGTGACATTAAGGCACGGCACTTAAACTGCAGTCTGCAGGTGTCTGTGGCTGAATATATGAATGTTGGAAGTGGGTTGCGTTTTGATGGCATGAGAAACGTGGATTTCCTCGACGGTTAAACTGTTCTCAAGACCACCAACTATGCTTTAGCGTAGCCCTACGCCCAACCCTCTGACAACATATACACCCCGTCAACAGCCTCTCGATCCTGTTTGGGGGCCCTCAATAGATCCCGAGGGCCAAAAGGATAGCTGTGGCTCAGGAGGCAGGTTTTAGAGAGGGACGACGCCACTTTTCGAGCCACTCAAACAATATGGAGAATAGGAAATGGTGACTCTAGGGGAGACTGGGAGAAGAGAGCAGAAGGGGGCCAAGCGGTTGCTTTGCATAGGAAGGATTGGAGTCAGTGTCAGGGTATAGTAGTAGTGGCATTCAAACACTCTAGAGCGGGCAAGTCGGGGCGGTTCCTGACCACGATCATAAGTCAAAGAACGACCTTCCTTGATAAGATTTAGCTCAAGACTCAACCACGCGGAAGGAAACGTAAAAAAGACCCCAGTGTGCCAGTGTGCCAGTGTACGACTTCTGGAGATGGATGGGGTGAGGTAAGGGTACTCAGATCGTGGAGCACCTGTCAGAAAGCCAGTCAGTAAGTCGGAATCGACCACCATCAGTACCGTCGAGGCATAGCCCACTGCCCAATGCCCATAGAGAGCGGAGCGACCACAGCCACTGTAAGCACTGCTGACTTACATTAACCTCGCTATAGTGGGGCCATGAGGATGTGGGAATGGGCATGAACATGACGAGATTCCCTCTGATCGAAACGGACGTCTAGTGTTACATCTTTGTAATGACAAAACATCCCCGGGGGCGGACACTGTAACGTAATACAAGTCTGGCAGCACGGGTCTCATGTGGGTAAGGCTGCAATTTTGAGGGCTAGAACTTGAACCCGCTAAGCCGCGAGCCACAAGTAAGTGTGGCTACCACTTGGTGCGAATTGACAGAATCCAAGTACCCGCACACACTCGGTACCAGTATCGGAACTTGGGCACTCCGTACTCCATATCTACCTAGGTAGGTACTCCGTGTAGTAGTCGAGATCAGTCTAGGTGCTATGGCGGAATAGCTTCGCGAAGTCGGCGCATACCTACCTCATACGAGCAGCCCATGAATAGTCATTTGGATCTGGATCATGGCCGATGCATATCAGCTCGAAAAAGGCAGGTAGTCTCGCGTCGTGCATGTACATATCTCGACAGCTTGGGTAGATACCTAAGGTATACGAGCTTTGTAATTCTCGTCGTGCATTCAGCTTGGGATTATCATTCGACTTAATGCTCGCTTTCCCGTTTACCGCGCTTAAAACGTCATTCGTCAGAGTTTGGGATATCCCCATGTCTGCTCGTACCGGATGAGGACCTTGGGGTCAAGTGGCCGAGGTCCCGGAGGATTGTGGCCGGTGCTCGTTCCACACAGAGTTCGGTAAAAGGTTGAGAAACGGTCGGTTTGCTCAAAACAGCTATTCAAGTTTGGCGGGATGTCGGCCAAGGTCCGAAAACCCCAGGGTCGCGGATCTCCAATGAGTGAGTGGTGATCAACGATGAGAACTGCTCGATCAAGCGACAGGGACTCAGGCAGGAATTTCCAATTCCGCCCCCAACAGCGGCAAGCAATCACATTGGGACAACCGACGGCGGAACCATTCGACGAAATTCCGGGTGTGTTCTTTTGGATTGGCTCGTATTTGAACTACAAAGAAAGCGCCCCGCTTGGGCTGGCCACTGGCAAAGCAAACAATCATATTGGACTTCTACGAGAAGCTGCGTCGTGTGAGGGGTGCTGCCCGACTTACGAGCATTTCGTACTGGTAATTCGTTCAGGTTTGGGTTGGAATTTGGATGTTTGGTGCAATGGACGGGAGCGGTGGGCCTCGGTCAGAGACTCAACGCTTGCCCGAAGTGATGGATGTTTAGTCTAGATTGGCAAGTCGTACCCTAGTGCGCGCTAGTGTCCTCTAGGGCATTGAGCTAGTCCCTTTTAAGGCTAGCTTGTTGCCCTCCCTTGATATCACGACAAGGCCAATTATACCCCAATGGCCTCTTACATACACCACAGCCCTACAAGACGCAATCACCCCCTGTCCCGCCATTCCACCATCCAAGGCTCTTGTGTCTCTCTAATCCAGGCTACTGGATACGAGCCGACCTCAAAGATCTTGTTTACAATCAAGAAACAGGATGGGAAAGCCAATGTATGATGCACATAATCCTGAAAGCCTTCTTCCTTCCCTTCGGGACTTTTGCACCGTATACTGACTCTGACTAATCGACGACTAACCGTGCGTCTTAAAAGCAGCTGCAAGCTCCTGCACGTTGAATCCTCCTGGAAAGCCACCGACATCAGTGTCAAAAGGCCCAAGAAACTGCTGAGCCACTTGATGCAACCAGGGCGCCACATTTAGTGGCTACCCGCCCCCGATGCGACTGTTGGCCAAGCAGCCCTGTGAGGCCTCCTGTCAGCTAGCCTCTCTGGGCATCTGTCGGCCTGGACAGGTGCCACAGCCTTGACTCCTCTGGACTCACTAGCCTTCCTTCCTCAGCCCCAAAGTCGGAGGGACTACGGAGTAATAGTATCAAACCAAGGCAAGGCTCAAGGCAACTCGAAACAACCGAAAGGATGACCCCTGGTGTGGCTCCCAGTTGTGGCACCGAGGTGTGGCTTGAAAGCGCTTTTTGGCTGTCAGGCTGCAGGCATTTATTTGCGGCTGAAAAGTGGTGTGGCTAGCCGATTGCACTAGCCACATTACCCCCACTAGCCACCACTAGCCACTCCATTTTTGGCGCATGCCGCTCGGACCATGTAATGTATCTATGACTAGCCACACTTCGAGAAAATCCTTCGAGCCTCAGCTGCACCAAAAGTTTGATTTGTACACAACCGTCTCTACCGATGCAAGAGATTGCCATTGGGGCTGAGACGAAATATCGAACATGATTGACACGGAACTGGTGAGAGATTGAGCCCATTCATCAACGGAACCCAAGCAACGGCCCGCGGCACCTTCGGCTTGTCAAGTACGGTAAGTGAGAAAGCGAGGAGTGTCGGGACTAATGTGCATTTGTGACTACCGCAATCAGAGGTTGCGACACAGAAGCATACTTTAGGTATGTCCTCCGTACCAGGCTTGATTATGGCATCAGGCCGTCCTCTCGGTACAATTTGAACATCTTCTATCCCGCTCCGCACCAGCAGAAGTCTTGAACTGCTCAACACAACTCAGCAATCTTGCCCCCAACTCCACCTGCGTTCTGGTGCGCAGATTTTTGATAACCCATGTCCAGTGATGCAACTTCGACTTCAGCTCAAGTCCACTTGAGCATCCAGTTTCATTCGGGTTCGTCACGATGAAATTCTTCACGATGAAGTCTTCTGGGATCACCTGTTGGCAGTAGAATATCAGGCTGGCCCACCGGATTTGATCAGGCAAGCAATATGTCCAGAAAACCCGCAATTCAAATTTCACGAGCTGGAATTTCCGCACAGCTGAAAGCAGGTATCTTTGATCTGCAACTGTGAAATCGAATCCTTCGGGCCTGAGGATCTCGAAAACACGCCTTATTCTCAATCATCTCATTCTGATGCAGGCACTCGGCCGAGGAAGACTGCCGGGTGATGGAAGAAATACACACGAGACGCCTCTCTGCTGCGCCTGCTGCTATCAATGTGATCACTAAAGGATCACTTTCAGTAGGCCTTGGTCAAAATCTCCTGCAATACGATGGCTCCAAGGCTCGCTAATGTGTCAGAAGTAACAGTCAAGATCATCGGACGACCAGGACAGCGCGTGATGATTCGGAGCACTGAGCATAGGACACAGAGGAAATCCTAGAGAGATGGCCCAGAGGTACCGCTCTACTAAATCAAGGGATCTTCATAGTCCCGCATATATCGACAGGCAATGCCATTGAGCACTTCGTAGCAAATTCGCGAGTTGGGGTGTTGTCTGCCTCGGGTACGGGTGGACGTGGTGCCTCGTGGACACTGCTGACTAAGTTGCGCCAGGCCCCAGCCACATGACTTCCCAATTTCAACAATGACATCTATGCGCTGCACTTCAAGTTGGGGTGAGCCTGGCCATCCACATTCCATGCCACCTTTGCAGTTCTACATTCTCCAAGCCGATTGCACCTGACCAGAGAGGCACATCTGTCCTTTGGCATTCTTTTCCCATCTGCCTATAAACCGCTGGGTGCCTGCGCAATCTGAAGCGAAAAGTACTCTTGGTCATCACCCCTGGCGCGGGGCAACAGTTCGCGTCCTTTCGTTTTGACACTGCGCAACACGGTCTACGGATCAACAGGACCAATACATCCCTTGAATCATGGCCTCTTTCCTCGAGGAACTCTGGAATTCCATCTTCACACCGGGTCCCACGCCGACGCTATTGATTGCGACGAACGCTGCCTTTGCCGCTCTCCAATTGCTCCTCTTCATCCTCCTTGTTGCTACATATTCTCTACATTTCCTCGTCTTGTCCACCATTTGTGGCGGACTCTGGTACTCCATCAATTGGTTTGCTGCAGAGATCGCGCGAGAGCAGAAGGCTCAAAAGGAGGGAGAAAAGAAGAAAGAGAAGAGCCCCGAGCCAGATAATGCCAGCGACACAGAGACAGAAAACACCACAGCACCTCCAGTGCTCAAATCACCACCTGTGCCGCCGCCAATATTACCAACAGCGAAATCGACGTCTCTAGCACCGCCCTCGAGACTGCCACATGATAAACCAAAGGACTCATCTTCGCCTTCTGCAGAACAGAGAGCATCGGATGGTGGTGAAGCCCTAAGACGACGACGCAGTCTAGGCGAGGGCTCTGGCTACGTCAGCACGGACAGTGAGTGGGAGAAAGTTTCCGAAGGGGAGGAGAAGAGCAAGTAACGAGAAAATGCCGTTCTGCCTGATTGGGCCACGCCCTATAGAGAAGCATGGTACGCTGCAGGATGAGAATTGCATCCCCGAAGAACGGCTAGCATCCGAAGTTCTGGCTATCACAAAGCCCTACTCTACTTCTGGCACTCCAAGGATCTCTCCTGCATAGGCCATGTATGGTCCTGAACATTTTGACCATCCGTGTCCCACCCTTGATGATAAATAAAGTCTACAGATACCCGAGATGACCTTGAATGAATTAGATGACTTGATAAATGTAAATTTTGCTGACAGTACGGAGGAGTTTGGCCATCGTGGCGTGAGTGCTATGAGATGCTAATATTACTTCCAAGCTTAGGTATGTAGGTGCTCTGCAAGTTGTAACGCGTACGTTCGTGCCTGGCATCGACTGCCAAGAAATAGGGGAAGGAGGGAGTCACGGTCCCGGGGTATGGGGTTGTATTGGATGTATGACTCCGCCTCTTTCAGATAACTGGCATCTCGAAAGTGACTCGAACGTCGTCATCGATCAACTCTGCACATATCTTTGAGATATACATGGATTATGTCTCCTGCTTCATCCGCAACTTCAAATTGAACCTCGAAAGCGTCCGTGAGATTATCTACTCCCCAACATAGCAGTACTCCCGCTCATCGCAACCATGTACATGCCTCAGCTATTGTGCTACTACCATACCAACAATCGATTATTATCTCGGGCATATTTCAACATATCTACGCGGCGGTACAATACATAACTTATCCTCTTGATCTGTGCATCTGCATCGACCAGCAGGTCCATCAAAATGGCCTCCATCTTCACGTATCAGGATGAACCTCCTCGGATCCAGTCTCCTTGGTCAACTCCAGGAACATCTACCCCACAACCATTACAGTTCATTGAAGAGCCGGTTGGTGGGAATGCAAGACCATTCCCTGGGGTCTTTAAGCTTGAACCTGAGCAGCATGACGGGCCAACAGAATACAAACTCCATCTGCTCCTTCGCCCACGGCGAAAACTCCCCTCCCTATCTGGTGCCACTCCGCTATCAGCATCATTACAGCCCACAGGATCGCAAATAGCAGGAAGTCTGCAGTCAATGAGCGCATCGCCACTAGATCGCTCCACGACACAGCCTTCTACCCAAGCACGTCAGAATAGATTGCATGGACTGACAACACAGCTACTGTGGCGTCTGCAGCAGTCGTCGCCATTCCACTCTTCGTCAAATGCAGACTTGGTTTTACCTCTGTTGCCCGAAGCAACTCCAAAGCTTGGTGTTCCAGATCGTCCAGCGAAGCTTTTACCTGGCCTAGAGGAGAGCCAGGGTGCCCTTTACGAGATTGGGATTGCAGATGATGGCACGTTGGTGGGGTTGCTAGAGGATGAATTGCAAGAGAGTTTGCACAATCTGCGTGCCATGGCTGCTAGTCTAGGTTGTGTCACCAAGGTTCTACGAAAAGTAGCTGTTGGGTCATGTGAATGGCTGGACACTGAGGAGGGCAGCCCTCAAGAGCAAAGGCGGCAGGAGAAACTGTGGGTTGCCGAAGTCCTTGTTCATCCAGACTCCAGGAAGCCGGAGATCTCAGATGTAAAGCCTATTGTTCCTGCATCCAATCCCACATCCACCTTGGATCACTCACTACCTCCGATGCATAAACACGCCCCGACAGAACAGATACGAGTTACCCTCCTCGGCGCAACGGCATCAGGGAAATCATCCTTATTGGGAACCCTTTCGACCTCTGTCCTTGATAATGGCCGAGGGAAAAGTCGCCTGTCCTTGCTCAAGCATAGACACGAGATTGCATCCGGAATCACGAGCTCAGTTGCGCAAGAAATCATCGGCTACGCTGATGATAGCTCTGGCTCAAATTTGGTGGTCAACTATGCTTCCGGGGATGTGTCGTCATGGATAGACATCCATAATCTCTCCGACAGGTTGGTCTTCGTTTCGGACTCACCTGGCTTGCCACGTTTCGCAAAGTCTACTTTCCGAGCATTGGTTTCGTGGAAACCAGCTTGGACCATTCTCTGCGTTGCTGCAAACGACCTTGACCCACCCACTTGGATAGTGGAAACCTCTGCTGCAGCCACTGTCGTGTCAGATCATAGCAAAGTCCACGACGCCCCAAATACCATCGATATCTCTGCATCGCATCTTGACCTTTGCTTGCGACTGCAGATACCACTGGTCATTGCAATCACAAAAATGGACCTCGCAAACAAGGCTGGGCTGCGAATCGTCCTGGCACGAATTCTTTCTGCCTTGAAAGCTGCCGGCCGCAAGCCAGTGATGCTTAGCAACGCAGTAGGGCCAATCTCTACGTGCGATGGGGCTGATGTATTCCGAGAATCGCAAACGATCAAGGCAACAGATGTGGCTGAGATTGAATCTCTCATGAGATCCACCTCCAGCGCTGACACTCAACGATGTGTACCGATTGTTATGACAAGTACAGTGACAGGTTCTGGTATTAGCAAAATACATGCTTTGTTTCGTTGTTTGAGATCGCCAGAAACATTGGCAGCGCATCATTTGCCTTCGATGCAACGCGCGCCTGAGTCAGCGCTCTTTCATGTCGACGAGGTCTTTAGCATTCCACCGTCTAGGGTATACTCCACAGATCAGGATGACATACTACATCGACAAGGAATAGTGCTTTGTGGGCATGTTGCCGCAGGAACCGTGACGGTAGGCAATATTATGAAATTAGGGCCATTTCCCATGGCATCGGATCCTACAGCGAGTTCCACTCCAGCACATCCTCGAACACTGCAACCACTCTCGTGCTCTGCATCGGGAGCCATGCAGGTCGGGAGGCTCTCAAGTGTCTCTTCCTCCGCTTATTCACCCACTGAAAATGCCAAGAGTATCACCCGATTGCATGACACGAGCGGTCCGCTTTTATCCGTGCGCATCGTGTCGCTACGTAATCTCCGCCTTCCCGTCGGCGAACTATCGCAAGGCGAGACTGGTACCGTCGGGGTGGAGTTGCTCACACTGGAACACGCTGACCTAAAACTGCTCGAGCGAGCGAGGAAAGGAATGGTCTTGGTTGACTCATCACGGCCCGAAGGCTACTTCCAGGGCCGCCAAGATCTGACGGGCTATACCTCATTCTCAGCCGTATTCCCCTCGTCTGATTTCGCTCAAATGAATTCTCCACCGTTGATACTTGGTGGAACCGCGCTTGTTTATGTGAATAGCATCCGCGGTGCGGTCAAGGTCACAGCTGTGGCTCTTGACGATGAAAAGGAAGGAAAAGAGAATGACCAAGCTGAGGCACAATCGGAGATTGGGTTATTCCGATTTGACAGCGACGACGAAGCAGATGTGCATGCGATGACTAAGAATGGAAAGGGCGGTGACATGCGGACAACACTAGACAAGAATATCAAGATCACATTCCGGTTCATGAGCACGGTGGAATGGATGGAAATAGGAGACCGAGTACTCGTTGTGCCAACGGTGACGGCACCTGGTCCAGTGACTGGGCCCGTAGCGCCAAACTTGTCACCGTTGGCAGGCTTTGTGGGCAGAGTGTGCGACTGTTTTGTATGATTGTGAAGATGGAGACAATGCGTCATTCAAGTAATTTTCTCTTAATGCACACTGCGGTAGCAGAATTTAGAAATCTCACCTGGTGAAGAGCGCTCGACTCTCTTGATTTGGGAACCATGCCGCAGATAACGAACCCACTCCGTTGATTGCATTGATAGTTTTCCACATCTGCGAAGGACAATTCCAGCACCGTCCAGAGACACAGGAGGAGAGCGCAATGCAATGCCCCTACAGTTTCGCCTGCAGGACCAATCCCTGGGAGGAGGCACTCGCGCTCGTACTCTCGTCAGGCAGGCAGCCCAAGAAGATCAGGCGATCCAGCCTGACCTCCTCCTTCCAATCAAATCCTCTCTCCTTATAGAGCCTATCCCTCGGCAACGCAACATGTGCCCTGACCCAGCGTCGCGCGACCGCCACAGCGGCCTCATCATGGCCGTCCACGCTGGCGTCGAAGAGCAGTAGAGCTGCACTCGTGACGGCCTCGACAGCCTCGAGGACCTCCCGTCCGCGCCAGTGCAGCTCGCCCGCGTCGCCTGTATCGCGGAGCAGCTCGTTCAGCGCCCGGTACCGGGTCTCGATGATTTCGATCTCGCTACTGAAGGTGCGTGCTGGCCGGGCGTGCTTCACGACGTGCGAAAGGACGGGCCGGAGCCAGGTTCCCAGGATGGTGTCTAGGGTGGTGGGGCTGGCTGCCTGAGATTTCGTTTTGTTTGGTGTGTTGGTGGGTTTATTGGGCAGGAGCACCCTCAAGACATCCTCGGCCATGACGCTGGTGGTGCCTTCCCAGATGGTGTTCACCACACTGTCGCGGAACAGGCGTGCGATGTTCATAACGCCGCCATCTTCGTTGTTCTCGCAGTATCCGACCCCGCCTAGGGACTCCATGCATGCGCGGAGGCCCGAGACAGAGCTCAGTGACACTTGTGCCTTCATCACTGGTGTCAGGAGGCGCAGGAGCACGTCGATCTGAGTCTTCTCCTCTGGAATCAGGACCGATGCCGCCTTCGTGCCGGCAACAGCCCCATGGCCTTGCTCGCTAGCCCCGAGAAGCGCCACGTTCAGAGCCACTAAGTGGGCATTGGCGCGGTATTTTACGGTCTCGCCCGCCATCCACGCAAGGTGCTGTGGGTTGTCGGACAGCACTTGCCCACGGACTTTGCGTACCTTGGTATATGCGCGGCTCACTGCAAGACCACGAGCCAGAGTTCCATTCGCGCCCGCAGCGGCGTGGAGCCGTGTGATGTTTAGAATCGAGCTGATCTCTTTGACCCCTTGCCCTTCGCTGCCGATGAGCCAGGCTCGCATAGATTTGAGCTCCAGCTCCGCGGTCGGAACACCCTTTGTACCAAGTTTATTTTTGAGACGTTGGATGCGCACGCCGTTCATCTCAGTGGCCTGTGTGAGCGTTGAATTGCCTGATTGTCGACGAAGTGGGGCGCAGAACGCGCTCAGTCCTTTACTTGTCTGCGCCAGCAGGACGGCCATGTCAGCATCAGTTGCGGAAGAAAACCACTTGAAGCCATCGACAAGCCAGGGGCCGAGTGGGAGGCCAATGGCATCTTTGTCTCGCCCGCCTTTGATATCAGCTTGGAGTTCTGAGTCCGTGAGCCGGCGTGCAACTGTCTCTGTGCCACGAACGTCACTGCCTCCACTTCTCTCGGTCATCCACTGACCACTCGTCCAGGCATAGCTTGGATCTAAGGATACAAGGCGACGATATGCCTCGAGGAAGACTCTCCCTCGACCGGGCTGATCGCCATCAGGGTCATCGAGGTGACGTCGAAGGAGCACGGCTGCTCCATCGGTCATAGCCATGGGGCATGTCGTCACAGCGGCAGTACCATGCCATAGGTGCAATGTCGCGAACTGATGTACCCTTCGGTTGAACTTCTGTTGAAATCCTGACTGTGGGTAGCCATAGCCTACAACACCGGCCTTGGTTTCAATTTGTTTCAGAATACGCCATCCCTCACTGGTTCGAAGGGCGGAATTTTTGTTCTCCTCACCAAATGTCGTCAGTGGGTGTAAGGTTGGCAGATCTGTGTCGCAGTCGACAGTATGCTGCAACGTGGAAGGTGCGAGTACTAGTCTAGAGAAATCATGTAGCTGGGAGCTGACGTGAGAAGGTAGTGGTTCAGGTAGGTAGGTTGAAAGAATACGTGAGAAGATGGGGTCATCTGAGAGAGAATGATTTGCTTGGCTGCTCTGAGAAGAAGTATATTGAGCTGGAACTACTGGTAACGCCTGGAAGAACCCTGAAGTTGAGGACGAGGCTTTGGGCCGTGACATGGTGAGTTACGAGGCTTTGTGGTATTTGTTGCAAGAGATATCATAGATTAAATCTGCATCCTTGTTGCCGATTTCCTCAGATAAATGTCAAATCATAAGCGCAACGTCTCAATATTTGTAAATCCCCGCATCTTCTCCGGTTCGTCGCCGATGCCTTGCGGAGACTGCATTATGACAAAAGTGGTATGAGGTTCAAAGATCCAAGACAAGTCGTGGAAGTTGAGCCTCGGCTCAGACATTTAGGAACACTAACTTGATATGGAATAAGCTAGTCACGTGAACGCGTGTGACCACTTTACGCGGTCGCGTCGTTCCGAACCCCAAAATCCACCTCCATTTTTAAACCATCAGGTGGCAAGCGGCCGCATCAGACCGACTCTGCCTCGTATTCTTGCCACAACACCGCAACTCTTTATATCCCGATGATTATTCCAACAACCTCAGCGCCGGTCGTGTCATCATGCCCCTGAATACACTGCGCCTCAATCATCAAAAATCATCTCACCCAAATGACCGCGTTGTCTTCATCAAACCGCTGCAAAGAACGGCGGCCAGAAAGGCTGAATACGAGCTCGCTGACACGTTTCTTCGTGCCATTGCAGCACAATGCCTGCCGCTGATGAAGAAGCACTATTTGTCTGTCACGACCCTAGAGGAGTACGAGCCAAATCCGGAGTTCATTGGCAGAAACTTCAATAATGGGGAAATCATTCAGCTCGTTCTTCGTAGTAAATCCGGTGGGTGGGTCCCATTTAACATGGTCCAGATGGTCATGATGCACGAGCTGGCTCACAATTCGCACATGAACCACGGAAAGTTGTTCTGGCAGACAAGGAATCTCTACGCCAATGAAATGAAAGCACTGTGGGACAGAGGTTATACTGGGGAGGGATTTTGGGGCAGTGGCAGGACGTTGAATGAGATGAGTGTTGTTATGGGCAACAACCTACTCAGTAGTCAAGACCTTGAAGGTTTGCCACTATGCGGTGGAACATATCGTAGCCGACGAAGAAAACGAAAGGCTCGGGGAGCACAAGACAAGCCCGAATTGACATGGAGGGAAAAGAAAGACCGGCGAATAGAGCGCAAGTTTGGCAAGAACGGCGTGGCCCTCGGAGAGGATGAAGATCAACGTCTCGCCCTTGAAATCAAGAACAAGGGCCCAATTGGAGGGAAGCCACGTGTCGCACAGAGTAAGAGAGGTCGAGAGTTGAGAGCTGCGGCCGCATTGGCGAGATTCGAGACCAATAAGGCCGCTGAAAATATTGTCCCGAAGCGTGAAGACCCCGATGACGACGACGGCGAACTCGATGACCCATACGAAGAAGACATTGTGGATGCCGGACTAAAAGATGCGCTGGACCTGAACGGGGAAAGACTGCTCGACGACAAGGGCCAGGGGATGGTCAGGGTCTGTGACGACGAGGATACGGACGACATCAACGTCAAGCAGGAAATGACCGAACTCTCAAATTTACATCGTTATTTCAAACCAATTCAACAGCAGGATACTGGCACTAGCCACGCACCCAGATCACCCACCGACCGGAACTTAGGCGCGGACCCTGACCAAGGTGGCGATGGTTATGATGATAGTGATTACGACTCAGCACCAAGCACAACAATTGGCGAAATCGCAGAGTCTGACCAATTTGCCGCCGGGGGTGACCAACGACGACAAATACAAGCCCAAGACCCATGGTTATTGTCAGCCTCGTCTGAAATGGTTTCAGGTCGTCCACCACGGGTCTCCTGTGCAGCCCAGGGTCCGAGCGATCAGACTCGGCCCCCATCCTTGCACAACAAGCACATACCTGCATCCCCACCCAAGAGAAGCTTATCGGTTGAGCCTGATGTTCCTCGTCGATCACCATTATCAAGCGTGGGTGTGTCTTTGTCAAGGGAGACAGGCAAAATGCCGAAGCCCCCAGTCACGAACCCATCTCATTCTCCTTCAACAAGTTCGCCTCCTCCCCCGAACCCAAGAACGGAACCCACTACTACCTACGCACCTAAGGCATCCACCTCCACCCCCACCCCCTCTTGTGCCACCAGCATCACCCCATCATCATCATCCACAATCACCTGCCCAATCTGCTCATTGGCAAACCCGCGCTTGAACTCCACCTGCTTAGCATGCGCACATGTCATCTCCCCCGCCAAGGACCCACGTCACTGGTCGTGTCAGAGCGAGGCGTGCAGAGACAATTCCACCCCGGCGGGATACCTGAATGCAGGGGACGCGGGCATCTGTGGTCTCTGTGGAACAAGGAGATCGAGCTAGCCAGCTACCTAGTCTCGGCGGACAAGGTACCTACGAGTAATACATAAGTCAAGGGGAAGGGGAAACGTCTCTTGAGCTGTGGGGGGCCTCGATTGGTAATTTCGATTGCTATTTGGGTATGTAGTACGTGAGTGGGTGAGTTGATAGTTGCAATGTAGTACTTGCCCACTCTTGGTGCGCATGGCCAAGCGTGTAACGTGTTGGCATAGGCAACCTGAGCTGTGAAACAATGATGCAGATGATAGGGATACCTGGTTATGTCGAATTACATGGTGTGTACTCGTGTTTTAGTTGTGAAGCGCACGGAGCTCAGTATAGAGCGCCTAACAATAATCAAGGGGCTTCGGCGTTGGGTCCTACTCCTTTCGGAATTACGTAGCAGAAAGAAACAACTTCTATGTACTTCAAGAGGTCTATTTCCGAATACATTGGTATGTACCTAGGTAATATGAGAAAAGGGGGTATCGATTCGTATCAGGGCCTGGTTGGAGGAAAGTTTAGTCTGCATACTATTACATGTAGACATCAATGCATAATCCAACCGAACTCGCTCGCTAAAACGCAGCACGGGAAACAAAAAGACTCTCAAAGCAGTGCATGTCAGAGGAGCCGTCATAGCCGTGCCTGGGTACAATCATTGATGACCCGTTCTCCGAGTATGGCATATTATGAAAGCATCTCTCCTGTTTGATCAATCAATACGCACCCGCGCTACAGACCCCTTCGTGCGCCCTCCAACACTCCAGCAACCCACAGATCCTCTCCCCGCAACCACGCTTACACCTCACTTTCCCCCAGTAGCCACAGATAGCGCAGAAATGGCGTGCCGGCTTCGCGAGTAGGAGGTTACTGGCGCCGTCGATGCTGGGAGCGTCGTCGAGCGGTTTCGCGCGCGCGGCCGTGTAGGTCAGCGGCGGCTCGGCCAGCAGCGCATTCATGAGCCGGTCGGAAGGCCGTTTTGGGAGGGAGAGCGTCTTGAGAAGAGGGTCGTTGTCGTGCGTTGGCGAGTATTGTTGCGGGTTAGGTGGCGGTGCGGGAGTGGTGGTGTTAGAGGCGGCGGCGGTGGCGGCGGCGGGCGAGGACAGTGGTTTCGCTTGTGGTGATTTGTGCTGGGCTGATGTTGATATTGATGCTGGAGTCGTAGGTGATGTGGCAGATGGGGCATCGCTCATCCTCACGTCCTCTCCTGCAGCGTCTGAATTTTCCTTCTTGATCGGGGTCTCTGGCCTTCGCGAGGGTCCAGCCTGCTTTAGTGAACCTGATCGCTTCGGTGGTGGTTGTGCCACGGTCTTCTTCTGTGCGGCTGTCGATTCGCTGGTCGTAGACTTTCTCTTCGAATCTGTTCGTCCGCCCGAGGGCTGTCCTTGTGGTTGAGCGGCCGTAGCAGAGGTCGCTGCTACGACACCCGCACTCCCATACGGATTCGTGCCAGCCTCTTCGTCAGCCAGATAATGTTGAAACGTCCTGCTGTAGCCCAGTATCCTCCGGACGTTCTGCGTGGTCTTGCGCTCTTTACCGGCCTTCGGGCCTTCTCGCTTTGGGATGGGAATGTGGACATCTCTGTGGTTTTCCTTGCCCAGGTCGTTCAGACGCTGCTGTATCGCTTTTTCTTGTTTCGCAGAGAGTCGGTTGGCGGCTTGTGTAGTTATGGGGGCTCCATCTCGACCGCGTTTGCGAGACTTAAGAGGGGCTGTTGGAAGTTGCGTTCCGCTAGCATTGTCGGTCACGTAGGTCCAGCCGTGAGAAGGGCGTGTCGTCGCACTGGTGACTGGGAGTTCCTCTATCAGAGGCATGCCGATTCTCGGTTGTGATAATCACTCGTCGTTGCGGTTGGGGCTATGACTCTGGGGAAGGAGGATTTAAGTTGATCCGTCATATTCAAAAGTTCAAGTTGGGGAGATGCTTCCGGCAAAACCTCGGCTTCAATTAATATATACCTAGAGGCACCTAAATCGGTACCATTCTCTACTATGTAATAGTGGCTTCTCCATGGGGAGGTAGTCTGTTCTTTCAACAATCAATGAAACCAGGGAGACCAGAACTATTCAATATATATACGACAATAGCCACCCTTGCGCAAGGTGACACCACCCACTCATGATGCCTCCAGCCAACAGCTTCCTAATCAACGAATGGACGATTCTCTCGATGACATGACTGGGTCCCTATATTGTAAGTCAACCAGCCTGTCTGAGTGGGTGATTTACACATGCTCAGAACAAGTGTGCATTTACTCGAGCGCTATCTCTGCACATGATGCATCAGGCGGCACCCTCCCATTATTGTGGTTCAGAACTTGAGAAGAATTTCGATCTACACGCTTCCTCCTCCTGGTTGACAAAAGTCACAGATATAGAGTAATCAGACGCCTCCCGCCACAAGGGGCACAAAAATTCAAAAAGATCTCTTAGAAAGCAGTGCATTTTTGACAAACGCCATGACGTGAGCGCCTTGTCGTTTGGGGACTATGGGGACTTTCCTCCAGGTGGGTATTTTTGGGGGTTCGAGAAGGGGAGTCGCGTGTTCAAGTCCTGGCGAGACGTTCGATACCTGCGCAACACATGGACTGCTTAAGGTGGACATGGAGCACCTTGTGCTTCAATCACTTTTGCAAGGGATTCTTGGCAGCCACGTACAAGGCTGTGACAATTCGCCTTGGCTATGGTTCCCTGTCACGCGACAGAGCTCAGCGGCTTGTTTCCTGTCAATAAGCCGGGAAATAGTAGATAGGAGATAAGGAAATGGTCAGTAGTTCCCAGAGAGCGCCTGGGGTCATTGAAAGATCGATCCTAGAATATGTCCAATGGTTAAATGTTCTTCCAGAGGCCGTCAACACACCTGCCACACGAGACCCAATGAGAAGACGCGACGAACAAGGGAGCGATCGGGTTTGATGAAAGGAAATTTTTGTTTTACAACGCTCAAGCATGGAGGCAGAATATCCGATGTATGTGCGATTCCAGCAAAACCAGCGCAGCCCGTCCAAAACCGAAACTCGAAATCCCTCAAAGTGATGAGTTTATCTTCTTCCCAACATCGTTTCCTGGCTCATCTTATTTCTGCTGTTGTTCGACCCTGTTCTCCAATTCTGAGACGTATGAGTGGAGTCGTTGGATGGCCGCTTGGAGTGCCTATTGATCGTGTTAGTTCTCAAGACGCAAGAATCAAGAAGCGCGGGATAGGGTCATGGCAGTCGTTGCCGGAACGCCGTTCTCCCTTCTCATGGATGTACGATATCTCTGCCACCTTCACAGCAGACCTGGAGAGAGCTATACGATTCCACATACATAGATATCTTCTGTCAAGAGCTCATTGGACACCTTGTATTCCGCGAGAATGTAGTAGTAGACTGAAGCGCCTGCAAGAGTGGTTCCGAGTAGAAAACCAAACAGCCTAGATGTGCCACCCGTTAGCACTATCATCCAAGCCAACTCGTAGTTGCATTTCTTGTGCACGAGCTCGGATTACTCGGGTTGCTCGGCTCAATCCCCCCGTGCAAGTTTGAGGGAGAGCTCACCCTCCTCTGAAAGCGCCCACAGGCTTTTTCACTGGCGGCGCAACAGCAGCTTCTTGCAGCCGTCTGCTTGACGTCTGAAATGATCTCGACAGTAAGGGATTGGAAGCTCTGAGGGGTGTGATGGCGGAGGGGAATCGTGTGAAGAGGCGTGACGCCATAGCTGTGATCACTTTGGTAAAGCTCTTGGATAAGGAGAGGTGCAGTTAAGAGGAGTTTGGCGAGCTCAATTTCTTGAGCAGGACTCGTGTGAGATCAAAGATGGAATGCTTCGAGAATGGTTGGGAATATGCAGGGTGATATCGGATGGTGGTTTTGCAAAGTGGAAACAATCGAAGCTGATGGACTCGTACCTCGCACTTAGCAAGTTGCGCATTCCTTTCCGCGAAATGTCTCCACGCTCTTTCCTCGGAGCCAGAATGCGGATGCGGAAGCTGGGGCGGTCTTGGCATTTTGACATGTGGCGGTGCAGGTCTTCAAGCTCTGCTGCCCCTTCCGGTTCATTCTCGATATCACTCGGCTAATCGTGTACGGAGTACTCCGTAGGCACTAGTGTACCGCACCGTTGCGACTCACTGCAGCGATACGGTCACCCACTTATTGTATAGAACTTGTGAGGGTTTCAATAGGAGTTTATTCAACTACTATATAACCTAGTAACAAGGACGTTAAGCTGAGGAGAAGGAAGAAAGGAGAGCCTAGCTACCGTACGGCGAGTAGAGATAATCGCCTCCGGTAGCTGTACGATAGTCTCAGCAACTATCGATAGAGTCGTCATGTGACTCAGCCTTGTAGAGAGTCGCTGGTTTCCAACCAAGACTTCCTACGGGTTCAACCCGTGATAGTAATTAAGATTATAATAAAGATGTATAAGGACTTAGGGCTTTCTTAGTAACTTATTAATATTAAGTGTCAGGTATAGGTCCGTAAGCCCTTAGGGATCGCCCAAAAAGACTAGAATCTCGCACGATAGTGCGAGGATATCTCGGACCTATTAGCTAAATGCTTGCCAGGAGGCCGCCCCGGGCATTCCTGACAGTGGCTACAGGGCATCGATTTTAGCCCTGTAGGCCCTATATTGGATCGTATCGCTGTAGTGAGTCGCAACGGTGCGGTACACTAAACCTGGCGAATGCCAAGGATTTAGTGCCTACGGAGTACACGAGTACGTACATTTTGAGCCGAACAGAACCTCTCTCGCCACTACTGGACCCCTCGAACGGTGCTCCTATTCACGAATTTCCTACCACAGCTGCAGATATTGGGCAAATGACTAGACAACAAGTGGATCTTGTTCTACAACAGTTGAGTCTACAACCTGTTCAAAATATGAATTTGGCGGCGAGGAAGAGAATGTTGAGAGCTCATATCGGCTTGAAGGAGGTTGCCCAAACACCTCCATATGGAGTATAATGGTACGCTCAAGAAGCAACCTTGTATGCTCCGCCATTTCCAACTACCAATGCACCATCTTTAACCATGCTGGCTAAAAACTCCTTCAATTCTTCATTGCTGAAAGGAAACCCTCCCGGCACCACAATGCCCAACATCATCGCGATGCGAGGCAGCGGCATTGCACCCTGATTTGTCAACATGCTGAGGATGAATTGATGATACATGGCCATGTTCTGCTTTCTCTCTGCTTCTTCAGCTTCTTTCGCTGCTTGTGCTGCTGCGACTTCGGCTGCAGCTGCCGCAGCTGCTGTGTCGCTTCGTCCAATATCTTCATCCATGTTGATATCGTCTCCATCCGGTAGCTTTTCATAGACCAAAAATACATCCTTGGTGGTTTCTATCAAGATCCGTTTGGATACCCAAAAGATACACGCAGACCGGACAAGGGTTGGTGACATGTCTAACTCAGAGGCCAGTTTTGCAACATCCTTCGACACTGTATCTTTGGATTCACTTTGGAAGGCATAAATCACTGCCGCCTGCCATGGAAGCACTTCCCCTTGGAAGAATCGATCCTCTAGTTCCAGTTCGACTTCAACTTGACCAGTGCCGTTGAGCCAGGTCAGCTTGCGTGACTGCTTGAGAGCTTCGAACCCCTTTTCATAATTCTGTTGTTGGTCCAGTACAGCTTGTGGGACATTGAATGTTTGATCCGGGAATGAAGGCCAAAAGAGTCTAGAGAGAATCTTCACATGTAGCTGAACATCGTCCTGCAGGGGCTGGCCGTTTTCGTCTTGCATTCCTTGGTCTTTTCTGACAACATTATCGACCTTTCTTGAATCCTGAACATCGCGAAGCATGACTTCACAAGCTTGCAGCGCACTTTCACCAAAGCGAATTTTCAAGTGCTCAACAACACTTATCTCCTGGTTGAAATCCTGCTTATTCTTCAGCAAGCGTTCTGCAAGTACAGCTTGAAGTTCTTTGACGAAAACATCTCTCGAGTCGAACAAGCTAATGAGGCTACCAATGACGTCGGTGTTTTTCGATTTCGTATAGTCAGCGGCCGCGTCAATTGGGTCTGGCTGCCATTTCATATTGTTGTAATCCTCGTTGTCATCAGCACCACTGCGTGAATTGTCCCACTTAGGAAGCTCCACGGCCAGCTCGGTAAGTGTATCAGGGTCGTGCGTCTTGTCCTCGTCATTCTCACCATCCTCACCAGTCGGCTCACTCAAGAGACCAGTTACAATTACTTTCACCGTATCATCTCGATCTCTCAGATATCGACGCACTTTTCTGGCCACTCGATCGAGGAGAACGCCTTTCGGGTCAAGCAGACGAAAGGACCGAATAATCGCGATGTACACCTGGATTATTTCAATCGTAGATGCACCGGGGTGTAATAGGCGTGCCTGGAGTGCGTCCACAAAGTTGTATGTGAGATAGCTTCTTGTAGCAGGATTGCGCGCAAACTGTCGAAGATCATCCATTGCAGTTGCAGTAGAATCCCAATCTACGACGATGTCGAAGAGTTCGGCCGTTCGCAGTGCTCCCAGACGCGTAGTGGCAGTGTCTACCCATTTCCGATACTCCGTGTCAGCGTCGAGGGATTCCAACGTACGCGCTCCGATTCTCAATAGGACTTCATTAACAACTCGGCAAAAGATAAAGCGGACCCAGAACTTCAGATGCAGAAAGACACCCGTCTGATAGACACCAGCATACGACCACGAGACGAATTCTGTCAGCAAATCGTCCACCACCTGCGCTAGTAATCTGTTGAGCACCGCTGTCCCAACAGTGGCCTTCCACTGCTCGAGCATGGCCCAAAGTGGTGACTGCAAGTTTCTGGCAGCCTGCGCCGCATGGTCGATCTGTGAGGGATCACGAATGTCGCTAAGAGCTTCATACGAGCCTAGGTGGGTTTTAAATCTGGGCGTTGAGCCGGGTCCGGACACCGTCGCGTCATTTCCATAGCGGTAGTCCTCATCACCCACGCCGAACAGTGCCCTCAGATGGGCGTGGAACTGTGATCGGATTTCGGGTATGAAAGACGCCGCGACTCGTTTAAACCGTTGCCTTTGTGCAGGCGGCTTTACGTTGGACGAAGAAAAGACTGAACCAAACGCTCCACCCTTGAAGGACGGTGTCGTGGGAGACTGCGTGCTCAACATAATGACCACTGGACTTTGTGATGCATTACATGCAGGGTGAAGATATGCATCACGTTGAAGACATCAGATCTGGACTCATCGCGATACTAACTTGAATGGTGGAATTTGGTCAATGAAATGAAGACAGGGCAGAGTCTAGTCCCGATCGGGGGTGAAGCAACAAAAACGGGCCAAGGCCAGATATCATGGTACGGCGCTAGTCCTAATTTGAATACAATATTTTCTATGACTTGGTTGTTGTGTCTCTCATCTCCATCTCCAAGTTATTTCTGTGTGAGTAGGCTTGCAATGTGTTCCTAATACTTGGTCCTGCCTTCAATAACGCTTGATTCTCCATATGATTCATCTGGGCTGATACTCTCTTTAACCGCAGCCAACCAGCCCTCGTCCATGCGACTGAAGAGTTGGAAACCTGTCTTGTCTGGGAAAATATCAATGACCGTCCTTTCACAATCCGCTGTGAGAGCTCTCATTTGCTCTGGGAACTACTGGCTCAAATTTAATTCATTGTACCAGGCATCCGCTAACCCCTCCGCGAAAGGATCTTGTCCTTAATACAACTTCATTTCCCTCCCATTTGAGGGAACAGGAACCGGACCAACGTGCTCATGTATGTCACACTCACATGCATACGCCCGTAAATTGTGATTAATGCTGCCTCCTACCGACATAGCCCTGTGAACGCTACCGCACCGTTGGCTTTTCTTTGCTTCCAAAGGACTATTGAGGAAGATACTGATCACTTGAGCCATAGCGGAGAATGCACCAATGCGCCGATCTCTGATCCTTGGTGGATGCAGCTTTGAACGGTAGTTGGGCCCTGGACCAGGATCAATAATTGCGATTTCCAAGAACCCTGGCTATTTCTTTGCATCCCTGGACATTATTGACAGTGGTTCGCGGCGGTGGTTTTCGACATCTGTTTCTTAGACGCCTCGCAATCTTTCATTATTCGGTAGCCCTCCTTCTTTTCGACAAATGCCCGATTTTGGCTGCTAGCTTAAGCGATAATGCATCGTTCCAGAAGTATTGCTCGCAAAGTCTAACATTCTTTTGCCAGTCTTGAAGGGTCGTTTGAGCGTTCAATAACGACATGCCTAGAATGGAAGCTTGGCTGCCGAGATCATACGTTGCCACGAGTGTCGTCCCGATCCAGATCGCATGGTTTCGGGTTGTGTCCGCCAATTCAATATGCGCCGCATTGATGTGACGACAGTGGATCTGCAGGTATGCATTTGTCATCCAGAACATGGCACGAGTCGCATCAAGACTGTAACAGAATCCCATCAATGCGAGAACAACAAGCTGTTCGATTAGCGAGACACTCGGGCGGTGCAGGAATTCTCCACACAACGTGACGTGGCGAGAGTTTGCCGACATTCTGTGCAGACTGTATACATCCACTTCCTCGAAAGCCTTGGTCATATTGTTACTCCAGTCGGTGATGCGTCCAACGAGTAATATCATTTGGTGACTCAATAGTCCAGACAAAGACATCTCAGACAGACCTGTTGGAAGTTTCGAAATTGCCTCACATAAAGCTGGGTTGAATGGGTGTACAGGATAGGTAAGCTGCCCAGATTTAGGGAAGAGTTCTTCGTCGTCTAGAATACTGGAATGCCTAGCATTGTAGAAGGTCTGCCAGCTGTTATTTACGATTAGTTCAGTATCCACAGCCCAGCTCTAGCACTCACGCTATTACAATCGTTTTCAAGTATCCATCAAATCCTTTGTAAACAATCAGCGTTTCGAGTTTCGAGATGGGCTTCAGCAAACAAAAATTACCGAGACACTCAACCCCTCCGCGTAATGCAACAACCTGTTTGATTGCTTGAGTGTGTATGTCCAGGCCATCGTAGTTTCCGCACATCGCCTAAGCCAAGAGAAATGGGGTATTGAGCCGAGTCACCACATAGATCATTGAAGGGGTAGCTCACCTCAAACCCACACAAGCTGCTCAATGTTATAATGACTGCGTCACTAGGACGTTCCCTTTCCGTTGCTAGTCTTTCCCTTAATTGAGAAAGAGCGAACTGGTAATACTTCAAAGTCTCGGGGCTTCGTTCACGATTCCCAGAAGTTGCAATATTGGCAGCCGTGGACGACATGGCAATCATGGCACAGAAGATCATCTTGTCGCTGAGTACATATGGGATATAGTCTTTCAGGAGACTCAAATCCTGTCCGACCCCCAAGTAGTAAGGTCGTTGGGTGGCATTTGGAGAATAATACTTCACATCTGATTCTCCCGCCAAATCTACATCAGCATCGGTCTTCCGGAGGGGCCTGAGATCTCACAAAACTGAGTTGCGCGTTGAACAAATCGGCTCGGCGGTATAGGGTAACCGGTATGCCAGACCGAATGTGACGATGGGTCAGCATAATCTGGATCACCATTGCGCCCTCGAGGCTGGCTCTTTCCTGGTCGCTGCTGAGTTTGCTGACTGGATCGGAAGGTATCAGAGTCAGCCTTTCCCTCCTGTTCTTCTGCTCCGAGCTGGGAAGGTGGGGCTCGACTGCTTGACCCGAGTGTGCGAGGAGTGCTTGCATCGTCTTCTTCAATCGTCATGGCGATTTCAGGGATTAGCGCAACCTCTGATGGGAAGTTTGAAGCCCCGTCGATAAATCATATCGATTTGGAGATGAAAGTAGGTCTCGAGGACGAGGTGTCGTGGTAAATACCTGATGAAATGCGGCCGTCCCAAAACCGACTAACTCATTCTTAGGCAATGGTGTGGACATCACCTACAGAGTAATAAGTGCTCGATGCGGCCATATTAGCACGAATGATCCGCAGTCAGCCCCATTGGACTGTACCCATTGGCCCATTGCTAGGGGTAGCGCTCAGAGTTGGGTTTGCAGAGGGCAGAAATTCCAGGATCACTTGGCTCAGTCGAAAGGAGCATTGTGGGTTGCAGGAGTCTTCTTCAGCCTGCCAATTACGGATGGGGAGAATGGCACTTGTCAAGAAGCGGTCGCTGCAAGTGTTAGTCAGATTGCGGGAAGGCCGAGCTAAGGTGGTGTTCAACACTTTCAAAGAAAAGAAATAGGTCCATTTAACCTGAGTCGCTGGATGGTCCCTCGTCTTGCTACAGTTCAGCCGGTGTCTCGCAGAAGTCCGGATATGCACAAGACAAGCCTGATCGTATTTAAATTCTTCTGACTTTTGAAGCAATGCAGTGTGGTGGTACAACAACCATCCAAGTTTTTTGGCGAGGGGCTGAGGGTCAGACGAGGGTTCCTCGGCGCCGAGAGATGCTTGACCAGGGGATTACCTACTACCTGGTAGCTGAAAACGTCCTCGAGAATGTCAATGATGTGAACCATGGTTCTTATCGTTTAGGAGTTACGATTGAGGGTAAGGTGTAAAGCGTCGGATAACCCCAGCACCACGTGACCCTCCTCTTAGCCCCCCTCCCTCTCGGTGGCCTGAGCTGGCCTTATTGATGAATACCAGGATTCAGCTCCATCCTCCCTGTTGCTTCAGAAACCCGTCACCAAGCAAATGAGCCAGGAAATACGAGACACTGATCAACTTCAACAGGGCATCTTCTGAGAACAATCATCTGCCATCTGCTATTAATCTCTCGCACTCCATCCTATTTAGCTTTCGTATTCCCAAGGCCCATACCATAGCTCGTCAGCATGGCTCCAGGGGAGTACACAAGTCAGGATGACTTCAAATTCTCATATGACTCCCTCAATTTAGCTTTCGCCACTGGTCGAACCAAGTCGATCAAGTGGCGGAAATGGCAGCTCAAGCAGCTGTGGTGGATGATCGTCGAGAACGAGGACCGCATCATCAAGACGTTGCAGCAAGAGATGAACCGCCCAGGGTTCGAGACAGTTTTAATGGAGCTGTCCAGCATCAAAGCTGATATTGTACAATTCCTAGAGCGTGTCGATGAATGGGCTGAAGGCGAAAAACCCGACGCGGGCTTCTTCATGGGAACCCTAGCCAAAGCTTGGATGAGGAAGGAACCCCTGGGCGTTGCCTTGATTATCGCTGCTTGGAATTTCCCTCTGTATACGCTTTTGAGCCCTGCTGTTGCCGCCATTGGTGCTGGTAAGTCTAACATATCCCTGTTTCCGCCCGAAGAATCCTTGTGGTCGATGAGGTTGACGGATGCTCGACGAGTCAGTCCCCAAACTAAAGCTAGCCAGGCAATGCTGTAATGCTCAAACCATCCGAGCTTGCACCGATCTCACAAGCATTGCTTGTTGAACTGGTACCAAAATACCTCGATGAGAGCGCCATTCGCGTTGTGACTGGAGGTCCAGCCGAGACGGGCCACATTCTCAAGCATAAATTCAATCACATCTTTTACACCGGAGGCAGCAAGGTCGGACGGATCATTGCAGAAGCCGCCGCCAAACATCTCACGCCAATCGTCCTCGAACTGGGAGGACAAGCACCCGTCATCGTGACCAAGTCGGCCAACATCGACCTCGCCGCAAAGCGAGTCGCGCATGCTAAACTCACGAACAGCGGACAAGTCTGCCTCAACGCCAACCACGTCTTCGCCGACCCGGCGATCCACGACCAGTTCCTGGAACGTCTGCGTTACTGGTTCGACAAATTCCTCGAGAAAGGAGATGCAACCGAGCTATCCTCGATCATCAACGAACGACACTTCGATCGAGTATCGGGCCTCCTGAAGTCCACCTCAGGTGTGGTCGTCTACGGCGGCAATACGGATCGCTCGAAGCGATATGTTCAACCGACGGTGGTGCGAGATCTCACGATGGACGACTCGCTGCTGTCCGAAGAGCTGTTCGCGCCCATCGCGCCCATCGTCATCGCGGACGTCGACCGCGCGATCCGGATCATCAACTCGATGCCCCATCCCTTGGGCCTCTACATCTTCTCCGGCGACCAGGCCGAGATCAAGCACGTGCTGGACAACACCAGCTCCGGCGGCGTCACCATCAACGACATCATGCTACACGCGGGTGTGCCCAACGCCCCGTTCGGCGGCGTCGGTGAGAGCGGCTACGGCGCCTATCACGGGAAATACGGCTTCGAGGCCTTCTCGCACACCCGCACGATCGTCGCGCCGCCGAATTGGATGGAGACCGTCCTGAGCTTCCGCTACAGGCCGTTCGATTTCAAAAACTTGAAATATTTAGGTGTTTCAGACAAGATCATCGGGAAACCCGGCCAGACACTTGAGGAGCAGACCGTCGGTCGTCCAGCGGGGTTAGGCAAGATCTTGAAGACCGCTGCCCTGGCCGTGGCCGTCCTTGCCGTTGCTGATGGTGCTTCGGGTGGGAAACTCCTTTTTGTCCACACTCTCAAGGATGTTTTCCAGAGGGCCTGGTCTCGAACTTGACAGGTCTTCTCGTTTGGCCAAATTTCCGTTAGGAATGTGGCATGTAGAGAGAGGGTTTTGGTTGGAAAGGTCGTGTGTATCTTTTGCAGTAATTGGCGAGGCCGATGAGCCGAAATTTAGCCGAGAACTTCAGAGTTCTGACTACTATTTACTTTCTGTGATTAATTAAACGTGAAAAATGAATGAATATATTCCATATGTTTGATATCCGATCTCAACTTTTGTAACACAAGTGACAAAACTGAAAACCCGAAGCAAATAGACCACCAAAGACCTGAAACTTCTACGGCGCGTCACTGTATTCCTTGCCTCTCGAGCAATTCTAAGCCGTTAAAGAGTCAGTCGCCTGGTATTTGTTAATTAATTAAGAATTATTAATAACAATCCCAATTTTAAGTCGGGTCAGGAAATAATTGTTAACGACTTCAACGACTTCAACGCCGCCTTGTTTTATTTACTATCTATATTGGAGACTGAGTGATAAAAATACCGTGCGAAACCCCATACCATACCATACCACAGCTACAAAAACAGCGGCGTGGTCCACCAAGCGAGCGAGGAGAGGAGAGGAGAGGAGAAGAAGCGCCACCAAATGCAGTTCCCCACGCCCTCGACATCACACGTGTCGTACGACCACGTCTACGAGCCGTCCGAAGACTC